>Ga0075476_10000238_pt1 | contig 24001 bp, 33 predicted proteins | sample DEB08_DNA_5_FD_76339 | JGI IMG/M metagenome (GOLD analysis project Ga0075476, IMG submission 76339) | Aqueous microbial communities from the Delaware River and Bay under freshwater to marine salinity gradient to study organic matter... | ecosystem: Environmental > Aquatic > Marine > Coastal ...
AATGAAGAAATAAGAAAACATAAAAAAACATAAAAAAACAAAAAAAAGGTAATACACTGTAAACTTAGTCAATAAATTCAGTAAATTGGAATTAACTATACAATGTATAAAAAAATTCTAGTTCCACACGCGGGAACTGCTGGTGGAGATAAAGCTCTAAAACACGCAATACATATTGCAAAATTTGATTCATCTGAAATTTTATTACTAAATGTAGTCGAACAATTACCAACCCCTCCAACATACGCATTATCTGGAACTGAAAGTAAAAAGTTAAGATTGGAATTTAAAAAAGCAGCAGAACAAGCAGTGGCTAACAGCAGATTAGAGATGGAAAAAAAGATAGCACCATTCAAATCACAAAATATCAATATTCGTACAAGGATTGTAGTTGGATATCCTGATGAAGTGATTACAAAATATATCAAAAATGAAAAGTTTGATCTGATAATTATGACAAAAAGAAGAAAATTATCCGGAATTAAGAAACTTTTGACATTGGGTAGTGTCTCAAGAAAGATTGTTGAAAATGGAACGTGTCCAGTTCTCCTCCTTGATGCATAAAACAAAATAATTGGATTCTAAACAATTCAGAATTACTTTCCACCTGAGTAATACAATGTAAACATAGTGGATATATCCAAAATCATCTTCTACTATAGTATGACAAGAACTCAAAGAAGAAGAAATACTCCAAATCCCACAAGAGATGGAAACCACAATCCCGTATGTGTAGATGAAAAAAACTGCAAGGATTGTCAATAATTTGAGGTAATAAGTAATGTCTGTATCCTCAATTTATTATTCGGAGACTGGAAATCAAGAGATGGAAAAATATTCTGTAAAAAGAATTCTGGTTCCTATGGATGGTTCTACAGAGTCATTTAGGGGATTGGAAAAAGCAATTTATTTTGCAAGACAATGTAATGCAACAATTACTGGTTTGTACACTAGTCAAAAACCAACAAAATACGGTTTTGACAATATTGACGATTTAGACTCTGCATCTAGAAAAAGAATTGACAAATTTATGGCAAAATCAAAACTGCTGGCTGCACAAAATGGAATCTCTTTTGAACAAGAAATCATTCACGGTTCTGCAGAAAAAAAAATTCTTGATTTTGCCATAAAATGGAAATACCAACTGATTATAATTGGTTCAAAAAATGCAGGTAGCAAAGATAAAACTTTCTTTGAAGGTGTTACAAATCATATTCTTGAAAAATCCCAAATACCTGTATTGGTAGTAAAATGATGAAATATTTAGAAAAATTTTACTTTGTGAATAATTAGAGTAAATAGACCTATTCTCACTTGAGTAATACACTGTAAACTTACTCGTTAAGTTCTAAAACAAATCTATCAATTTATGTCTGAAAAAGAATGGATGGAAAATCTGTCGCAGTAGAAAGACCAACAGTAGCTTGGTATTTAGCTCCAATATTCTTTGGAGTAATTGGTAGTGCTATAATGTGGTACGTTCTAAAAGACGAAGAACACATTGATTCCCCAAAAATGATTAGGAAGGGTTGGGTTATTGGCATAGCACTAACTTTACTCAGTCTGTTATGGTTGCCAATCATATTGATACCAATGATGATACCAATGATGTTCTATTGAAAATACATTCTCTACTTTTTTTATTAAAATTATACTGAATTGTTAATATCGTAATTTTTAGAAAACCTAACTTTGGTCAAGTTTTCAAACCAAGTTCTGATAAAACTTGAGGAATTCCTTCTTTGTATGATGGATATTTGAATTTGTAAATTTCAGAAATTCTTTGATTCTTTACCTTCATTGATGTGGTTAGTAATTTTATCAAATCTCCACCTAGAACCGCTTTTGCCAAAATTGATGGAACACTCCCAGGTTTTTTTGCACCAATCTTTTCTGCTGTAAAATCAACAAAATCCTTGAATGTTACTGGAAGATTGTCTGCAATAATGTATGTTTTACCATACGCCTTTTTCTCAAATATGGCAATCATAGAGCCTACAGCATCATCAACATGCACAAATCCCTTGAAGTACTTTCCGCCACCTGGGAGTTTGAATGAATTATTTTGTAATCGCTTAATCACCATCTCTGAGAACCAACCCTTTGAGCCATACACATCACCAAAATGAACTACTGCAAAATCAATGGCATTTTGTTTGCATTCTGCTTCAAGAAATCTTTGAGCCTCTACTCTGATTTTGACAAATTTTGTATTTGGATGATAACTCTGAGTATCTTCAATCACCTTGTCTCCAACATCTCCATACACTCCCAATCCTGAAACGTAAATCATTGCCTTTGCCTTTGTTCTTAATTTTGAAAATAGATTTTTTGTTCCATTCAAATTTACATTTTCTAAAACTTTGGCATTTTTTTCAAGTGGTGTATGTGATGCCAAATGAAAGACACAATCAAAATGTTTTTCACCAAAATCAAAATCCCCTTTAGTTAAATCACCTACAATTTCTTCAGTTTTAACTTCGGTGTGTTTTCCAGGACGAACTAGAGTTGTTACCTCTATTCCCATCTTGACTAGTTCTGAAACTAGTCTTGAACCAATAAATCCTGTAGCTCCTGTAACTAAAACTGAAACCATAACTAGAAGCAAAAAACCCGTCATTTAAAATTTCCAAGTGGTAAATTCTGCTTTTAACCATAATAGTTATCTTTTACGAATAATTTTCAATCTTATGAGTAATCAAATCAAATATGATGCAATCATGCAACGTCTCTTTGATCTTGACAAGAATATTAGATTTGCAGCAGTCGCTAATCTAAATGGGGAAATTCTTGCAACACACTCTAGACCAAACACAAACTTGTATCTTACACATGAAGATACTCTAGATACAATCCAGCATTCCATTGCAGCATGGAAATCAAGACAAAAACACTACAACAAAGTTGGAGAGGGGCTATACACTCTTGCAGTTTATGAGAAATTAAGACGAGCAACAATTCCCCTACCTAGTGGAAATCTCTTACTTGTCACAATTGACAACTCTGGAGGTCAATCACAGATTCTTGACAAGATTCTAAATGAGGTCAAAGTCCATGATTACACTAAAGCACCTGATGACTACTCACACTAGATGATTAATCACAGTGTGAGTCTGTAAATTTTCTTTCAAACAGTGTTAAATTAAAAGAGAATCAACTAAAATCATGAAATTAGAATTTTTTATGGACGTCTCTCCTCAATGGTGGCTAAAAGCTAGAGATAATTTTCCATTTATGCTTGATTATGTTTATGGAAAATTTGAGCGAGATTACTATCCACGAATTATTGATGTTGGCAGAGAGAAAATAGATCTAGATACAAATGGATTAGCAATAAAAAAATCCGTACTAGAGTGTCTAAAAACAGGAGATTTTGATTATGAATTTTTTCCTGAAGAAGAGACTCTCAAAGAGAGTTATGAGATTTCAGATGGAATTGTTCACTATCTTCCAAGAAAAACAAAAATGAATTCAAGAATTCTCTTGAAAATTAAAATTAGTTAGTTTTAAAAAACTCTAAAATTCATTTTGAGTATGGAAAAAATGCGCGCAATGGTTTTGGAAAAGTGCGATATTATCGAATCTAATCCACTAAAACTCACTCAAATTGATAGACATGAAATTAGACGACCAAATGAAATTTTACTAAAAATTGAAGCTTGTGGTGTTTGTCACTCGCAACTACATGGAATTGAAGGTGATTGGCAAGATATTGGAATTCCTCCTCAACTACCAACAGTTCCAGGTCATGAGGTTGTAGGAAAAGTTGTAGAGATTGGTGAGGGCGTAACAAAATTCAAAGTAGGTGATAGAGCAGGAATTACTCCATTACTTGAAGCCTGCAAAGATTGCAATTATTGTAAAGAGGGAAAGGAATACCTTTGTGAAAATTCTACAATTACTGGAGAATCATTCAAAGGTGGATATACTGAATACATTACAGTTGTTGAAGATTTTGCAACCAAAGTTCCAGAATCCATGAAGTCTGAATATGCTGCTCCGTTATTTTGTGCAGGAATTACTGCATACAAGGCAGTTAAAGCAGCAGAACCACAATCTCACAAAAAGATTGGAATCTTTGGAATTGGAGGTGTGGGACACATGGCTGTCCAATTTGCAACAGTTTCAGGCTCTGATGTAATTGCATTTTCAAGGTCTCAAAATCACCTTGAAGTAGCAAAGAGATTGGGCGCAAAAGATGCCATGCAATTTTCCGAAAATCAAGAAGAATTTCTCTCTCAATTACACAACAAACATGGCTTTCTTGATGCAGCAATTGTTTTTGCACCAGCTGATGTGGTAACTGATTCAGCAATAAAATCAGTCAAAAAAGGCGGATTAATTGTGATTGCTACTGTTGGAAAAAATCCAAACTTTATGGCATTTGAAGAAAAAACCATTCGTGGCACTTTGATTGGTTCGACAAAAGACATGGAAGAAGTAATTCAAATTTGTTCCGAGAAAAATATTGAAGTCATTACAGAAACCTTTCCTCTAGAGCAAGCAAATCAAGTCTTAAAAAAATTAAAGGATTCTGAAATTGAAGCAAGAGCTGTTTTGATTCCATAATTAATTAATAGCAACTTTAAACCAAATAAATCATGAACTGCAAACGTTGTCATCATACAGATGAAGCACACATTCCAAATGAACAGAGCACATCTCTAACTAAAATGGGAAAATGTATGATTCCAACATGCACTTGTCAACAATATTTAGAACCAATTGATGAAATTGATGAAGATTTACTCTAAGAGTTCATATATTAAATTCATTTTTAGAAATCATGGAAAAACACAAACCATCAGAACAAATTATTCAAGACCTTGACAACATGCTATCTAAATTAAATGCAATGGAGATAATTGCTTCAAATGAATTTCAGAAAAATTCTGTACAAGTAATGAGATCTCTAGTTGAAGGACAAATTCATTCAATCAAAGAATTTGATCACCTGAAAAAAGCACTTGATTTGATGATGCTTCAAATTTTTGATGTTCAAAATAAAGTCAAGAATTAAGTTTTGTATCACTAATGCCACAACTAGAACATCTGTATCTAGTTGATTTTTCTAAAACTTCTTCTGCAACCATTTCTGTTCCACAACACGGACAAGAAAATTTCTGAGGTTCCGGATTTGATTTTCTGACCGTATATGTTGGTGCAGGCTCTACAACTTCGCCTTCATTGCATGATGGTTTGTAGGCTGCAATAATCTTGTTTAAGACATTTTTTCTATAATCTGGAGATTTTTCAAATAGTGGCAATATTGCCAAATGCATGGATTTTTCAGATCCTGCCTTTTGAGCCCAGCACTTGAATTTTTCATGTTGAACAAAATATGCCTTGTCTTCAGTTTTTTCGCAATCTCCAGCATAAATGAGACTGAACTTTTCCTTTTCTTGAGCCATGATGATGTAAACTAGTTTCTCCATTGGTGGTCCCCACTCTTCTAGTGGTATTGGTCCTAGGAATTCGTATTGGAGAATTTGGATTGTCAATAAATTATTCCCATTTTACTATGTTTTTTACTTTTATGAGTAATTTTTCTAGTGCTACGATCTCTTGAAAGGAATAAATTCTAGCGTGATTGATTTTTTTTCAGATGAGACCTCCACGAAATTATGCCAAAGTTGGATATTCAATGATTGTAGTTTCAGCAACATTGGCAGTAATTGGTATCATGGCATTATTTATGGCAGATGATGTATTGTATGCAGATAATATGCAAAGAGACAACACAATGCATTTCAATGAATGCAAGTTAAATGATTTCAAGACTGAAGGCTGTGAAAAATATCACGATAGAATAAACAATGCAATTTCTGGAATCTATGTTGATTTAGATACCTAGTAACCGTTTGCGTAATCTTCAAACATATTTTGATTCTTTGTTAGTCTATTCATTGCAAAGAATGCGCCACCTACTATTCCTGCTTGATAAAATGTATACAAGAAAACTCCTGATGCACTTGGATCTGAATGTGTGAAACTGAGTGCAAGCATTGTAAAAAAGACAAAGGTACCTGCAGATGTGACAATTCTATCCAAAATACCTGTAGTCATTCCAACCATTCTTCTTGTGGCTGCTGCCATCAATGAAATGCTCGATAGAATTAGAAATGTTGCTCCTCCATTTGCCATGATGAAATTATTTGCCCAAGACAAAAGTCCTTCTTCAAAAATATCTGTCTCTGGAACTATGCTTCCACCATTTAGTGCAAAGTTGACAGAACTAAACATGCCACCAATTACAAAAAAGAACAAGAATATCTTGACTATTGAACGCTTTAGTGGACTACGTATCTCTGATGGTTTAACTGCTCTTTCAGTAATTCTGATTCCATAGAGAAAACCAATTGCCATTGCTGGTGCAAACATGATGTTAATTAGAATTGGTGATTGACTGTTAATGTCCTCAATCTGTGGATAAAAGACCAAAAATAACAAAATTGCTAATGAGGCTGAACCTGCAAATAGACTTAATCCCAAATACCTATGAGAATGAGATTCACTAGTATCGCTCCAGTTATACATTGATTGGAATCATGCCTGAATCATTAAAGACCAAATCCAAAAATGATTTGGTCAAATTATCAACTTTAGCTATACATCGTCTCGAATTAATACAGTAAATATCTCAAATTTCACATGGCTTCAATAGCATTGATTGTCTGTGGTGCTATAGTCTCTGTTTTTGGTATCATTTTCCATCTTCAGGGACATTCTGTTGTGGGACCGACTTCCTCCTTCATGTATTCTAATCCTGATTGGATTGATTATGGAATGTGGATTCTCTTGTCTGGAGTTACAACAATTTTATCTGGTATAGCAATCAGATTTTTAAAAAAAGCCTAATTTACTGTGTTCAAAGTAATTGTGCTTCGTACTTTATCTAATCTTCTGATTTTACTTGAGAGCAACTCTTTCATCTGCATTTCACTCTCAGTTTCAAGTTCTGCAACAATATCATAATTGCCAAATGTAACTGTACACTTTTTGACTTCAGGATATTTTACCAATTCTGAATAGATCGTTTGCTCTTCGCCTATTTGGCAACTAATTAACATGAATGCTTTGCTCATCTGAATTGAATCAATTTGATTGTATAATAAAAGATTCTATTAATTTATCAAAATCCCGATCCAATTGGATCCTCAGGTTTCATAATTTCACGTAACACCATAGTTGCAAACGAACCCCTTGAAAGAGTAAATTGGATTTTATTTTCATGAATATAGTAATTTGTACAATTGATTGCAGCTTGTCTGAACCCGCCTTCATTGCTTACCTCTTGCATCTCTTTTATGTAAAAATCCTTGAAAGAAATTTCTTCTTCTTCAAGAATCTTTGAAATTTGATAATCAAATCTTGTTTTTTTGTAATAAGAATATCCAACAAATGGAATTGCAAGTACTTGATCTAGTCCTTTGATAAATTTTCCAATTACACTTGATTTATCATAACAAATGTCTCCTTCTTGAGATTCAAAGAGTTCTTCACCATCTTCAAAAGCCATACTTAGTGTCTTGTTAAAGATAAATGATTGATATGCTTGAACATAGAATCGTCTCAATGAAATCGGAATTGCTCTGATTGCTTTTAGTGGATCATCATTTTGAATCATTTCTGAAATAACTATTCTTTCAATGTCCATTTGATGTGGAACCTCATGCAGATATTTTGAATAATTTGCCTTGTCTCTCAACTTTTCTCGGATTTCTGTATTTTCTGTTGAATCAAATTCTGATGTAAATGAAACAATCAATTCTACTGCCTTTGCAAAGTCTTTTTGAACAATAGCCTTGCCAATTAGGTGCGTAACTGGTCTTTTTGAGCCAAATCTCTGATATCCGTAAAAATTCAGAATTTTCTCAAATTCTGAAAACTTTTGAGCAGGTTCTTGAGAATCTGTAATTTTTATCTCAAAGTGATTGCCTATCATGTCTTTTTTGGAGAGCGGTTTTTTCAAATATCCCAATCTTTTGAGATTCACTCTGTCACTGTTGTATTCTTCGACTCCTTTTCCTTTAGATTCAGAGCAAACAAATTGTTCAGTAATAGCACTAGCATCTTTTAGTCCTAATGACTTTAGTCTGATACCTTTAACTCTAAAGACTTCAGATAATGCATGATTGGTATCTATCTTTTTTTTAGTTAATTTGTAAACTGAATATCCATCTTGTTGTGAAATATTTTTTTCAATCTTTTCTGAAATTCTTTCTTTTACTTGAAAGTCTTCAGGTTCTACTCTTATTTTCCCACCAATACCTTGATAATTTGTGCTGTAAACAGAAATTCCAATCTGTTTGTCTATTTGTGGAATCACTCTATTGTCACTGTAAGGAATTCACTTGATGCAACTTCAGAAGTTTGCGCACCAATCAAAATTTTGTAAGTTCCAGGTTCAATCAAATCTACAATAGATACAGATACATCAAATGTTTCAGAAGAATTTGGGATTATAGTTATTGATTCACCGTTATTACTGTTCACTGAAATTGAATTATTTGTAGACTCTAAAATCAATGTGGCGCCAACCATCTCTTCTGAATTTGATGAAACTGTGAATTGAATATTTTCTACATTATCTTTGTCTAGTATGATTGATTTTTGATTCAACTTTACATCAAATGGTAATGGAATAGATGTATCCACAACACCGATATTATTTTCGACCCATTCAGAGAACCAAATTTTATCTCCACTAATGGCAAAATCAAAGACTTGAGCAATTCCACAGTCTCTTGCCATTAATCCTGTTCCTGGATTACAGTCAGACCAGTATGGATTCTTTGATGGAACTTGATATTCTACTAATGTCTGTGTATTTGGGTTCATTACTGAGATATTATTTGATGTCTGTGCATTAAAGACCAATAAACCGTCATCAGTAGTCTCAATCCAATATGGTCTTGAGATTGGAGATTTCACAATTCCAGTTTGATTTCCATATGTACTAGGAAGTGGTTTTGCTGAAATGTATTGAGTGAATTCTTGAGTATCTGGATTAAAACTGAAAAATGATGATGAAGTGGTATCTGCAAGCCAAAGTAATCCATCATCAGTAAATGTTGCGCCATTTGGAGTTAGTAACTCCATTGGTAATTGGAAAACTTCTACATGATCAAGAAGTGGCAATGAATCCTCACCTGAAGAATTTACTGCATCAAAGTATCCTTCTTGATCAAATTTTACTAGTGCACCACCCTGTTGGAAAATCCAATTTGTAAACCATACATTATTTTTAGCATCTACTGCAAATCCTGCAGTTACTGATTCATCAATTGGTGAAGGAATTGTTAGATAGTTAATTTGCTGATTTACTCCACTTGGATCCAAAAATGCTAATTTGTTTCCTGTAAAATCATTAATGATAATTTTTGAACCACTGATTGATAGTTTTTGAGGAAGCGTGTCTTCTTCAGCTGGGAATTCAAATCTTTGATATTTTGATTCACTTGGTGTGAACTTCCATACTGAATCAAACTGTTCATCAGTATACCATACTGAATCATCTGGAGCAATGTCCATTCCCCACATCATAGAACGTGCACCTGGTGGCCACATTGGATTATCATACTCTGTAAATTGTTGTGAATTTACATCAAACTTTGCTAGTTTTCCAGTATTTGTCTGAGCAACCCAGACATTTCCATCAAAATCGGTACTAATTGCTAATGGGTTTGTACAATCCGTTGGTAGTTGATATTCTGTAACAAACTCTGTTGATTTTGCAAGACCTGAACCACAAAATTGTGCACGTTGTGCGTCCGGATAATTATCTGATGGTGTTCCAGTCATAGTTACATTGGGACCAGTTCCTTCTGGTTCAATTCCTGGAAATGCAATCACTACTCCAGAAGTCACCATAATTCCTCCCAGAAATAAAAATACAAGATATTTTTTGAACTTGCTTTTCACAATTCAAAAATCAATTGTGCCTTGTTATATCTTATTCCCAAAAATTATAGCAATTTTAACTCGCCAGTAATTCTATCAATCAAATTTTCAGGTGCTGGACCAATAGATATGCATGTTGTAGTTCCTGGTGCAATCTGAGTATGTCCTGCATCAGTGACTTCAGACCATGGAAGATTCAAATCAATTGCATGCAATTTTACTTCTTGCAATTCCTTGAGACCTGATACTTTGACGACTACTTTTTCCTGACCATTCCACCACTGCTCAAACCATTGAGGGTGGGATTTTCTTACATGTTCTGCACCTAATACACATGCATGACCAACTTGAGCTGCAATCTTTCCCTTGCCCATATCAAGATCTGTTCTAACTACAATGACTTGTTTGATTTCTCCCATGAATTTTCATTTACAAGGCATAATGAAAAACTTTTGAATTAAATAATTGACAAAGATAGTAAATCTGTGTACTATGACGTGGTAGTTGCAGGTGGTAGTGTTGCAGGACTATTGTGTGCACGTGAGATTGCCTCTGGTGGCTTTTCAGTTCTAGTTATTGAAGAAGACTATGAGATTGGAACACCTGAACACTGTGGAGGACTGGTGAGTCTTTCAGGATTACAAGAATTGGGTGTAATTCCATTTAGAAAAACTTTTGATCATCTAGTTCAATCTGCAGAAATTACTGCACCAAATGGAAAAAGCATTACACTTGATTCCAAAAATCAAAAAGTAGTTGAAATTAGTCGTCGCGAACTTGACAAACAGATTGCATTTCAAGCTCAAAAATCTGGCGCAACTATCAAAGTAAAGACAAGTTTTCAAGAACTAACTGATTCTGGAGTTAGAACCAGTGATGAGAATATTGATTGTAAACTCTTTGTAGATGCAAGAGGTGTATCATCTCTAATTCATAAAGATAGGACAGGAATCTTGTCATCTGCACAATATGAGATTTATGCTGATTGGATTCACAAAGACAAAGTTGAAGTAATTTTTGATCAAGAACGCTTTCCCGGATTTTTTGCATGGGTAATTCCTTCGTCTGATGGACGAGGCAAAGTCGGCGTTGCAGGAAAGGGGATTAATGTTGCAAATGCAATAGATTCATTTCTCAAAGAAAAAGGTGAGTACTCTACAATTAGAAAAATCTATGCGCCAATTTGGATTAAAGGTCCAATTGAAAAATTTGTTAATGGAAAGACGGTGATAGTTGGAGATGCTGCCGGTCAGGCAAAACCCACAACTGCTGGAGGAATCTTTAGTAGCGGAATGGGAGGTGTTTTTGCAGGCAAATCAATTGTGGAATTTCTGAAAACAAATGATTCCTCCAAATTAGATTCATATCAAAAAAATTGGACTGAAAGATTTGGCAAAGAATTTGAAAAACAACTTTTTGCAAGAAAATTACTTGAGCGAATTGATAATAAAACAATCAACACTATCTTTGAATCAATCACTCCTGAAATTCTAAAAGACATTTCTGAAAAAGATGATTTTGATTTTCATACTAGTTCTGTTGTAAAATTATTGGGATTACGTGGCTCACTAAAAACCGCTCAATCTCTAATTGGTTCTGAAATCAAAAAATTAGTTGGTTAAAGCCGAACAAATTCTAAGGAAGGTATAAATGATGTTTTTCGAAAATTTAGTCATGTCATCATCAATATCTTTACCAACATGTAGTTGTTGCATGAGACCAATTATGCCTAATGATAAATGTGTTAAATTCAATTGCCCTGATTGTGGGGCTGAACTAATATGGAGATGTCAAAGTTGCAGAGAATCTGCAAGAACATACACATGTTCTGCTTGCAACGTGACGGGACCTTAGAAAATGGCACAATTACTTTTTGTCACAAAAATTCTTCCTAATGGAACAGAAGTAGATCTTGACAAATTGGCTGAGGAACTAAAGACCAGTCTACCTGAAGGAATTCAAATGAAAAGACATGCAAAAGAACCATTAGCTTTTGGTTTGGAATTCATTAAAGCAGAATTCATTTTAGAAGACAAAGAAGGTCAAAGTGATGCACTAGAAAATGCTGTAAAATCAGTTGAAGGTGTTAGCGAATTTGAAGTTCTAAACATGAGCCGCATGTCAGTTGACATGAAGTAGGTGGTTTTTTGGCTCGCAAAGATGAACCTTTGCAAATGAGAATCGGCGAAGCAAAACAACGTGATGTCGGAAAGAAACGTGCGCGCATTGGTCCAGAAGCTATGGATTATCTTGCTGTAAGTCCTGGAGATACTATTGAAATTATTGGAAATAAAACAACTTGTGCAGTTGTCTGGCCAGCTGATGAAGATGAAAAAGCTCCAGACATGGTTCGAATTGATGGTCAGACAAGAAAAAATGTTGGCTCATCACTAAATGACATTGTAAAAATCAAAAAATCTTCTGCAAAAATTGCAAAAACAATTTCTCTTAGTCCTGTAAATGATGTAGTTACAGTTGATCAAGAATTTACTGATTTTGTAAAAAATAGACTCAAGGGATTACCGATTGCTCTTGGTGATGAAATCTCTGTAATGATTCTTGGAAACTCTATGGATTTTAAAATTACAAAAATCTCTCCAAAAGGAATTGTCAAGATTGATAGAACTACAACACTCACAATTTCACCTGAAACAACTGTTGATAGAAAAGTCAGAGTCACATACGAAGAAGTTGGTGGTCTTGGTGACAAAGTAAAAGCAATGAGAGAGATTGTTGAATTGCCTCTTAGACACCCAGAACTATTTTCAAGATTAGGTGTTGAGCCACATAGTGGAATCTTACTTTATGGTCCACCAGGTTGTGGAAAAACACTACTTGCAAAAGTCATGGCAAGTGAATCGGAGGCAAACATGTTTCCAATTAATGGTCCAGAAATTATGAACAAGTATTACGGTGAAACTGAAGCAAAACTGCGAGATATTTTCAAAGAAGCTAAAGATAATTCTCCTAGTATTATCTTTATTGATGAGATTGATGCAATTGCTCCAAAAAGAGAAGAAGCATATGGTGATGTAGAAAAAAGAGTTGTTGCGCAATTATTGGCATTAATGGACGGACTAAACGAAAGAGGAAATGTCATTGTTCTTGGTGCAACCAATAGACCCGACAGTGTTGATCCTGCACTAAGAAGACCTGGAAGATTTGATAGAGAGTTTGAGATATCTGTTCCAAATGAAGATGGCCGTTTAGAGATTTTACAAATTCATACTCGTGGAATGCCAATTGATGATGAAATTGATCTAAAATCCCTAGCATCTGAACTTCATGGATATACTGGCGCTGATATCAAATCACTATGCAGAGAAGCTGCAATGAAATCAATTAGACGATATCTTCCTGAAATTGATTTGGAAACTGACAAGATTCCATCAGAAGTTTTACAATCGATGAAGATAAAATTAATCGACTTTTATGATGCAATGCATGAAGTAATCCCTACTGCCATGAGAGAAGTCTATGTTGAACGACCAAAAGTTTGGTGGCATGATGTGGGTGGTCTTGATGATGTCAAAAAATCACTTACTGATAACTTGATTCTTGCAATGAATGATCCTACCAAATTTACAAAGATGGGAATCAAACCTCCAAAAGGTGCATTAATCTACGGACCTCCAGGTTGTGGTAAAACACTTCTTGGAAGGTCAATGGCAACTGAAACTGGAGCAAACATGATTCTAGTTAGAGGTCCAGAAATTCTATCAAAATGGGTTGGAGAGTCTGAAAAAGCAGTACGAGAGATATTCAGAAAAGCCAAAGCCTCATCACCTTGTGTCGTAATATTTGATGAATTGGATTCTATTGCAAAAAGTAAATCTGGTGAAGGTGGCGTTAGTGAAAACATACTTAGTCAACTTTTAACTGAGATTGAAGATGGAATTTCTTCACGTGTTGTAGTTTTGGGAATTACAAATCGTCCAGATATAATGGATAACTCGTTGCTTCGAACAGGAAGATTGGATTTAGTTTTGTATGTAGCACCACCTGATGAAAAAGGACGACTGGAAATTATCAAAATTCTCACAAAGAAAATGCCTCTTTCAAGTGATGTCAAACTACAAGAGATTGCAGTTGCAACTCAAAATTACACTGGTGCTGACTTGGCAGCATTGTGTAGAGAATCTGCAGTTTCTGCAATGAGAAATAATGCTCAAAAAATAACCAGTCAAGATTTCGCTGAAAGTCTCAAAGTTATTCGACCATCAATTACTAAAGAAGTCGACCAATGGTACAACTCCATTAAGGAAAGTATATCTAACGTTGTACCAAAGTCAGATAGTAAAACATTCTACGGGTAAAAATGACGATTCCAATCAGAAATATTGTATATGACAAAATAAAAGAATCAAATTCAATTATTGATGTTGATTTATTCAAATCGCTGGTAAAAGATGACCTTCAAATCAATGAAGCAAAATTCAATAAAATTTTACTTGATTTAGAAATTTTAGGACTAATTACCGTATCTTGGATTACCAAAGATGAGCGAAGAATTGAAGTCATTGTTGAGAAAAATGAAGTTGATGATGTTGAAAAACAAAATCAAGATATGATGGAAAAAGATTACGAAGCAAGTTTTCCAGGCTACGAAAACTAGATTTTAAATTCTCTAAAATAAGGGAAAATGAAACGCAGCATCAAGTGCTACTGCAAAGAAAATTATTGTAAGATATGGAGCTGTGACTTTGTATGCTTTCCATGCAAATTCTGATGTTGGTGTCTTTGTCAATTTGTAGTGATATGCAAGCATCAATCCTCCTGAGACTGCAGCAATTACTGTATAGACTAATCCCATTCCATCTGGAATAAATGACAAGACAAGAGAATATGGTAGTAAGATGATTGTATTTCCTAAAATGTACTTTGATGTTTTTTGCATTCCAATCACTACTGGCAACATTGGAACTTTGGCTTCTGCATACTCGTCTTTGATCTTCATTGCAAGACACCAAAAGTGAGATGGTGTCCACACAAAAACCAAAAATCCTACCAAGAAACCAAGCAAGTCCATACTTCCAGTTGCTGCTGCCCAACCCGCCCATGCTGCAGCACTTCCTGCAATTCCACCAATTACAATGTTTGATGTGTTTAATCTTTTGAGCCACACTGTATAGATGATCACATATGAGAAAATTCCAACTGCAATAAAGAATGCTGAAACTGGATTTATCAAAAAGAATCCGTAAATTACTGAAATACAACTAACTGCAATTCCATATACTAAAACAGCTTTTGCAGACATTCTTCCAGATGGAATTGGTCTTTGAGCAGTTCTTGACATTTTGGGATCAATGTCTTTGTCATAGAAATGATTTAGTGCACTAGACCCTGCAGAAGCTAGTGCTCCTGCAACAATAATGTGTAGATAATCTAAATAACTCAACTCAATGGCACCGTCTACTAGTTTACTAGCTCCAAACATGGAAGTAACTGCTGTAATTACCAGCAAAACCACAATTCTTGGCTTGGAGATTTCCATTACTTCCTTTAATCCCATTACGGCTAAACCCTCTGATAGGCATTTAATTTATTCGAAATGAGATCTTTGGCAATTCAAAAGGAATAAGTATATCGCAAAAACCAGCTAAATCAAATGAGTAATTGGGATCTCATGATGCCAGGAATGGGGCTAACTGCAATCGGTTTGGCAGGTGTTGTCATATCTTATGCAGAGATTGCTCATACTTTTATCGATGGAATGCACGCCCTTACAGGTTTAACCATGTTTATAGGATTGATTTTCCTTGCAGCAGGCATCTTAGATGGTGGTGTATCTACTAGTAATCGTGCAAAAGCTACCACTTTGGTAATTTTAGCAATTTCACTCTCATTTGGTATGTATGCGTTTACGATGAATGAATCGGCATACACAGTTACTATGGCAGGAATTTTGATGGGAATCGCATTTCCATCAATTGTAATTGCATACTTGGCAATGAAACACCCGCAATATGCAAAGCCTGTTGGTGTGATTGTTGCACTAGCTGCTGCTACAGGTATTGTTGCATGGGTTTCATTTGGATTCGTTAGTCCAGATACTTACATGATTCCTCAAGTTACTTCAGTTGAAGAACCAGTTGAAGATTTGACTCCAACTGGTCCAATATTTGCTATTTCAATTTTAGAAGGCTCATCTGTTCAAGGTGCTCCTGATTATGATCCAGATGTTGCAATAGTTCCGCAAGGGCATGTTGTGGAATGGACAAATGTTGATACAGTTGCACACACTGTAACAAGTTCTGCTGACTTTGGCGAAACATTTGATTCTAGTTTAATGGATGCCGGTGCAAAATTTACTGTTGATACAAACGATTTAGAACCCGGTGAATATGAATATCTCTGTATAGTCCATCCTTGGATGATTGCTACATTAATTGTTGAAGCTCCAAAACCACCAATCACTGTCACAATACCTAATGGTGCAGGTGTTCCAGCAGATGATCAAATCTATTACGATCCTGAAGTCTTAACTGTTGAAATTGGAACTACAGTTGTATGGGATAATATCGATACAACATTTCACTCTGTAACTGCAGGAACTCCTCCAGCAGATATGACTGGTGTGTTTGATTCAGAGATGATGGGTGCAGGTGATAAATTTGAATATACGTTTACTGAGGCAGGAACCTTTGATTACTTTTGTATCTTCCACCCATGGATGGTTGGAACCGTAAACGTAGAATAGATTTGCAGAAATTAACACTGCCTGAAAAATTCAAACATATTCTCTCAGAGCATTCAATTAAAGAAAACCCAAATGAATCATGTGCAATTTTGTACGGAAAAGGTGAAATTGTAAGTGATATTTTTTTGGCAAGAAATATTGAGGAATCTCCAGTAAATTTCACAATCTCCAATGAGGAACTAATTCAAGCATATTCACTTGCAGAAGAAAAAAAACTAGATGTAATTGGAATTTTTCATTCTCACCCACAATCCAAAGCATATCCATCAAACACTGATAAAAAATTCATGGAATCAAATCCTGTAATTTGGGTAATTTATTCAGGAATTGATGAAAATTTCCGTGCCTTTTATTTGGATTCAGAAATCATCGAAATTCCAATCGATTTTAACTGAACATTTTAAAATCAATACTTGATTAATTATCTTGATGACCAAAGTCAATGATGAAGATATGGAGCGAGTCAAATTATTACAACTAGTATCTAGTTCAAAAGATGAATTCAAGAAATTATCATTAGAGCAATTAAAACGATTACAAGAGTTAATTGAGAAAAAGGATTATAGTCATGATAAAAAAGCCCATAAATCCAAAGTCAAACTATTGGGAAAAATCAATGTAAGAATTTATGAAATTACTGAAGGAAAAAGCATCTGGGGCTGAAAGTACAAATAATATCAAAAACCCAAAAAACTGTTGAGTGAAAATCACCTAATTCAAGAATCTAGTCCTTATCTATTACAACATGCTCACAATCCTGTTGATTGGTTTGCATGGAATGAAGAAGCACTAAAAAAAGCAAGAGATGAAAACAAACCCATCTTTCTTAGTATTGGATATAGCTCTTGTCACTGGTGTCATGTAATGGCTCATGAGTCATTTGAAAATGAAGATGTTGCAGAAATTATGAATGAAAATTTTGTAAATATCAAAGTAGACCGTGAAGAACGACCAGACATTGATGACATTTATCAAAAAGTATGTCAAATGGCAACAGGTCAGGGCGGTTGGCCACTAAGTATTTTTTTGACTCCAGATCAAAAGCCATTTTATGTTGGTACTTATTTTCCAGTTCTTGATTCTTATGGACGTCCTGGCTTTGGTAGTATTTGCAGACAACTCTCTCAAGCTTGGAGGGAAAAACCAAATGATGTAAAAAAATCTGCAGAGAAATTTCTAGACGCACTAAACAAAACTGAAAATGTCACACTTGCATCAAAGATTGATAGAATCACACTAGATGAAGCAGCAATGAATTTGTTTCAATTAGGTGATTCAACTTATGGTGGTTTTGGTTCTGCACCAAAATTTCCAAATGCTGCAAATGTTTCATTTCTGTTTAGATATGCAAAGATGACTGGTCACTCTAAATTCTTGGAATTTGGATTAAAGACGCTCAAAAAGATGGCAAATGGTGGAATCTTTGATCAAATTGGTGGTGGATTTCACCGATATTCCACTGATGCACGGTGGTTGGTACCTCATTTTGAAAAAATGCTTTATGATAATGCCTTGATTCCGGTAAACTATGCAGAGGCATACCAAATCACCAAAGAACCGTTTTATCTTGAGGTGTTGCAAAAAACTTTGGATTTTGTTTTACGTGAAATGACTTCCCCTGAAGGTGGATTCTATTCTGCTTATGATGCAGATTCTGAAGGTGAAGAAGGAAAATTCTATGTCTGGAAGAAAAGTGAAATTAAAGAAATTTTAGGCAATGATGCAGACATCTTTTGTCTATTTTATGATGTAACGGATGGTGGTAATTGGGAGGGAAATAATATCTTGTGTAACAATCTCAACATCACAACTGTCGCATTTAATTTTGGAACTACTGAAGACAAAGTAAAAGAAATTCTTACAAACTCTGCAAAAAAATTACTTGAAGTTAGATCTAAAAGAGTAGCACCTGGATTAGATGATAAAGTTCTAGTTTCTTGGAACTCGTTAATGATTACTGCATTTGCTAAAGGGTATAGGGTAACTGGTGATAAGAGATACCTTGATGCTGCAAAACAATGCATTTCATTTATTGAAAAAAATCTTCTTAATGATGCAAAATTACTTCGAACATACAAAAACAATGTAGCAAAGATTGATGGATATTTGGAAGATTATGCATACTTTACCAATGCATTACTAGATGTTTTTGAAATTTCTCCAGATTCTCATTATCTTGAACTATCTCTGAAACTAGGTTCTCATCTAATTGAACACTTTTGGGATTCACAACACAATAGCTTTTTCATGACCTCTGACACACATGAACAATTAATCATTCGACCAAAAAGCAACTATGACTTGTCAATGCCTTCTGGAAATTCAGTTGCATCTTTTGTTATGTTGCGTTTGTATCATCTCTCTCAGGAACAAAAATTCTTAGATATCACAACAAAAATTATCGAATCACAGGCACAAATGGCTGCTGAAAATCCATTTGGATTTGGATTTTTACTAAATACAATCAGCATGTATTATGAAAAACCAACCGAAATCACCATAATTAATACTGAAAATTCTGAGATTTGTAACTCTGTTTTGAACTCTTATCTTCCAAATTCAATTATTGTTACAGTTGCTACCCCTGAACAACTTGAATCACTAAAGAAATTTCCATTCTTTGAAGGAAAATCATTTGAGGAAAAAACAAGTGCATTTGTTTGCAAAAATTTTACTTGCTCACTACCATTACACACAATTGATGAAATAAATTCAGCACTCTAGATCTTTTTTAAATCAACATCAATGATATTTCCTACTTGAGGTCTGCCCATTCTTTCATACTTTGTTTTAGGCATAGCAATTGTAATTTGTGTCTGTTGATATGACTTTATGTTTACAGTTGGCTGTGCCTGTAAAATTGCTTCCAGTAATGGCATTACCTGTTCTTTAGTTTCAGCATCTAATCTCTTTGATACATTTTCAATTATCATTTGTTTTTGAGAAATTGGTTCTGTAGAAACATTCTCAACTAGAGATAGTTGAACTACTTGACCATTGTCAATAATCTGAGTCACTCTAAATTCATTATCTGACATGTATCAAAATTAAATTCATTGGATTTATCTTTAACTTACTGAGAAAAACAATACCATTACTGCAGTAAGAACTGCAGAACTAGTTCCAAGCCACATTATCAAATTTCCACCAGTAATTTTCATAATATGATTTACATAAAATCAAATTAAATTGTATTGGTTGTTTCTGTATTTTCTTTTTCTATAGGTGCATTCGTTGGCTCTAAAATTGCTTTTTTAATTTCTGCTGCTCTTGCTTTGATTATCTCTTGAAATTGATTGATGTCTTCTGCACTAGGTGTTTCTTGTTGATTTTGGTATGCCTGTAAAAATCCTGAATAAATACAGCCTGTAATTATTCCAAAAGTTGTATCTGAAATTGACTGTATTTCAGGCTCAAAATTTTCTGAAATTTGTTTATATGATTCTGACTCTGAAACATAGTAATCAATTAGACTATTAATGAAATCTTGATTCTCTTTTGAAATTGCCATGTCTGGTAATTGTTTTGTGTTTATTTAACTGTCGTCAATATCTTATTTTTACTCGAGGTGTTCCTCTTTCCATTTTTTTGCATCATTAATACAATTGAACCAATCTACTTCAATCTCATCTGAATCAAAATCTCCTGCATAATTTTTGAATTTGGAATCACACATCTGTGCCATATTTTCTGCAACTTGAATTACTTTTTGTCTTAAACCTGTCTGTGGTGCTTGAAATTCTCCTTCATCATCATATTTTTTTACACCTGTCTTTGCAGAATAAAATTCCACTAATCCTTGTAATTCATACTCTACTGATTCTTGAAAATAGGTATCTGATCTAATTTTTGCTGACTCGTCTCCTGTCTTTATCCACTCAATAAATTCTGAATCACTAAGTAACTGTGTCTCTGATGACATTTTCAATAACTTTACTGAACTCTCAAAAATGTTCGGAGGCTCTAGTGAATCATAACTAGAAATCACATTTTCAAATTTTGAAATATGCGAATCATAAAATCTAAACAACTCTTCTTTTGAGATGTCTCCTTCTTCCCAACTTGTCTTTTCAGAGTAAAAATTTGACTGTAGATCTTTTACTTTTTGTTGAATCTGTTCTAATTCAACTCCAAATTGAAATCCTTTTTGTTTTGTTTGGTCAGCTGAATAGTTGTATGCAATTATACCTCCAACAATACTGATTGCAACAATTCCAATAATGATATTTTGAATTTTCTTTTTCTTCAAAGATAATCTACATAGTTTCCGTTTTCGTCTAGTTTAAGCTCAATAGTAAACTCTGTTCCACTGATAAATGACTGATTTCTTGTAGATCTTACCCTTCCTACAACTAACTCATAAGGCCAAATTTCAACTACTATAGCACCAACTTTTGCATTTGGGGTTTCGGTAATTTCCATATCTTCACGCTTTACACCGTGCCTTTCAAGCATGTGTATTGCATGATCTAAAAGTGGTTGTGGATTATTGTAATTTAACACCCAAACTGGAGCCTCATAATCAATTTTCTGCATTTTAACAAATGCTCATAGTGTCTCATATAATATCTTTTTATGGCTAGAATCAAATATTTGATATTTTAATTTCATCAAACAAGTTTTCTGCAGTCTTGATAATTTTTTTATCATCTGCGTGTGGTTCTGCTGTAATCAAAACAAAATTTTCCCCCAATGGGACATTGATGATAAGTTGTTTTTTTCTTCTAGATGTAATGTAATCGATATCACCAAGATTTTCATCGTACTCTTGCCTCATGTTGAAATCTAAATTCATCTGCATAAAGACCATCTTGATATTTTGTTGATTTAGCAATGGTTCGATTCCTTTTTTGAATCCTCCTGCAATCATATTTCCAAGATGATTGATTACCCCAACAAACCTAATTTCTTCATATTGAAGTAATTTTCCACATGCATCTTCAAGTTCTGCAACTTTTTCTGAAGACAAAGGAAGGCTTCCCATTTAGTGAAACACCTGAAAATTTACTCTATAACATTTAATGTCATTGTGCTAACGACTCTGGATAATTTTCTAATTATGGCTATTGTTTTTTCAAACTCGTCTTGATTGTCTGCTTCAATCTGTCCAATGACATCATATGCACCAAATGTAAGGTATGAGTGTGTGATATTTTTTGTCTTTGATAATTCGTCAACAATGTATTCTTCTGCTCCAAGATCACAATTTAACAAAATGAATCCTTTGTGCATTCTATACCTAAACTCCTAAAACAGTTTCAATCTCTTTAACTTTTCTTATTACCATCTACTTCTTCCGCCATAACTGTTGCGATTACCCTCTCGTCGGTCATATCTTCTTCTTCCTCCACCGCCTCTTGTTCTCTCATCTCTTGCGTCTCTTCGTCCAAAACCTCCTCCGCCTCTTGAAGATCTAGAATAATTAGTTCTTGACTGTCCACCAAATCTTCTTGATGGCATCTCTCTTTTGAGTGGGTCTGGAATGGAAATCTCTATTCCCATCTCTTGATTCAAATCTCTAATTGGTACTTTGATTTGTCTTTTGATGATATTCCAATCGCCTACTGATGAGTATGACACAAATGTAATTGCTCTACCTTTTGCACCAGCTCTTGCAGTTCTACCAATTCTGTGAAAATATGCCATCTCTTGGTTTGGAACATCATAATTGATTACAAGCTCTACACGAGGAACATCAATTCCTCTTGAGGCAACATCTGTTGCAACAAGAACATCTGCTTTTCCACTTCTAAATTTACTCATTGATTGTTCTCTTCTATGTTGAGACATGTCTCCTTCAATTGCAACTGCAACAAATTTTTGTTGATGCAAGAATTTAGCTACGTCTCTTGTTCTGTATTTTGTTGAACAAAATACAATTGACTGTCCATTTACTTCTTTGATAAAGTCAATCAAATACTTGACTTTGTCTCTATCTTTGATTACCAAGTATGCTTGGTCAATTCCTTCACCACTCAAATCATCTGCATCAAGCAAGAACTGTTTTGGATTTCTCAAATAATCTTCAGATAATCTGAGGATCTCAGTTGGCATTGTTGCTGAAAATAGAGACATTACTCTTTCTTCTGGAGCTAAATCCAAAATGAACTGAATATCATCTACAAAACCCATATCAAGCATTGTGTCTGCTTCATCAAGAACAATATGTGAGACATCCATCAATTCAATTGAACCGCGTTTAAGATGATCAATTAGTCTTCCAGGAGTGGCAACTACAATTTCGACCCCTCTATCTAATGCATCAAATTGGACTCCCATTCCCTGTCCTCCATATACTGTTGCTATTCGCAATCCTGTGTATTTGCCAAATTTCTTTATCTCATCTGTAATCTGAATTGCAAGCTCCCTTGTTGGTGCCATAATCAAACCTTGAATGCCACCACCACGTTTGATGTCATTTAACATTGATAGTGAGAATGCTGCAGTCTTTCCTGAACCAGTATGAGCTTGTCCAACTACATCTCTTCCAGTCAAAAGAACAGGAATTACTGCCTCTTGAATTGGAAAAGCTTCATCAAAGCCAAGGTCTCTAATACCTTTTAGAATTTCCTCTTTTAGTCCTAGATCTTCAAATTTTGTCATTTTTATTTTTCTCTTTAGCAATGACGAAAAGCTCATTGCCACTCGTCATTATTCCGATGGGATTCTATTTTGAAACTCGTCTAATAAACGCTTGTTATCCAAGTTGTGCGTCAAGCACTTTTTTGAAATTCTCAAAAGGCTGAGCACCTTTTAATTCAACAAATCCTACTTGGTCATTTCCTATGAAAAATCCTGGCGTGCCTGAAACTCCGTATTCTCGTCCATCATCAAGATCGTTTCTGATTTCATCAACATATTTGGCACTCAATAGACATGAATCAAATTTCTCTTGATCTAAATTCAACTCTGTTGCATATTGAGAAAATACACTAACTGCTTGATTTGTCTCTAATTTGTTCCACACATTTTGATTCTCAAAAATAATGTCGTGCATTCCTTTGAATTTGTCTTGCTCATTTGCACATTCAGCCGCCAATGCTGCAGGAAGTGCATTTGGGTGAATGCTAGTGATTGGAAAATCTCTAAAAACTAACTTTACTTTGCCTGTATCAATATACTCCTCCATTAATAGGGGAAGTGTCTGAATATTGAATCTGGCACAAAATGGACATTGAAAGTCTGAAAATTCTACTATTGTAATTGGTGCATTTGGATCTCCTATGACTGGATCATCATCTAATGAAATTCTAACTGGAGGAGATTGTTGTTTTTCAGATAGCTGACTTTGTAGAATTTTTAGTTCTAGCTTTGCAATGGAATCATCTAACTGTTTTTGAGTAATATATTCAGAATCTGAATTTGAAAAGTACATTCCTGCAAAAAATGCCGCAA
>Ga0075476_10000243_pt1 | contig 23734 bp, 33 predicted proteins | sample DEB08_DNA_5_FD_76339 | JGI IMG/M metagenome (GOLD analysis project Ga0075476, IMG submission 76339) | Aqueous microbial communities from the Delaware River and Bay under freshwater to marine salinity gradient to study organic matter... | ecosystem: Environmental > Aquatic > Marine > Coastal ...
GGCCAAGCTCCGCAATAACGCCCTCAAACTCCTGCGGGGCGAGTTCAAACAGCGTCGGGTCCATCAGGGGGCCACCATCATGCCTTCGTAAATTCGCTGCGCTCTTTGCTGCGCCTCTGCGCGCTGCCGAGCTTCAAGCCGCGACAGCATATCAGCGTAACCAGCCTGAGACTGCTGGACAGCGGTTTGGCCAGTCGGAGTTGCGGGGGCTGGGGTAGCCCCGGAACCAACGAAAAGTTGCTGCAGCATAGCTTGATAGGCGCTTTGACTGCGCGAGACTTCGGGGCTGACATAGCGACTGGTTGTCGGATACGCACCGGGCACAGCGCCAGTTGTCGGAAGCGTCGTGTTCGTGAACGGCTGCGTGGGGGTGCTAAACATGCCAGTCGGCATGGGCGACCCGTAAGTCATCGGAGCAACGGGAGCCGTCGCGTAGGCGTTGGCTGGCGTCATGCCAGAACCCAGAAGAGGCGCACCGATGTCGGCAACAAGACCGCCCGTCGGTCCCCCAAGACCACCAGACGGCGCAGGAGTGCCCGCTGGAGCGCCGAGACCACCTGTCGGGGGTGCCCCATAGCCACTGGGCGTGTAACCCGGCTGTGCGGCCTTCTGGGCAGCCTGTGAGGCCATCGCAGCCATCAGCCCCTGATATCCCGCAGGCCGCACACCAGCGCGATTCAGGCCCGCCGAGAGCATCCCACCTCCGTAAAACCGCTCCCCAGCCCGGCCCGGCCCACCGCCGTTGAACATGTCACGAATGCTTGTGTAGCGCGCCGCACCCAGCAGACCACCCAGCAGACCACCGCCACCCGACGGCATGAACGCCTTGACCGAGGTAGGTGTCACGTTGCCCTGCCGACTGCCACCCAGCAGCCCGCCGAACAGCCCACCCATCATGTTCTGAACACCCGGCGCGCCAGCCATGCTCTTCGGCTCGCCACCCCCGCCACCTGGCCCCCGTGGCCCCTGTGTCGCCTGCGTGGGCGTCGGGCTGTAACTCGACTGTTTCTCTGGCATCAGCGTTCCCTTTTCCTGCGCGCAGGGCGCGCCTTTCCAGCCTTCGACATGGCAATCGCAACCGCTTGGCGCTGCGGATACCCCTCACGCCGCAGCTTCGACACGTTGCTGCTTACAGTTTTGCGACTTGAGCCACGTTTTAACGGCATAAATCACCCCATTTTCTTGCACAAACATAACATTGAGCCAGAAATAAAGAAACCCCGCACCGAAGTGCGGGGCAAGTTGGGCAGGTTGCCCCACCAACAGAGAGGAAACTAAATGACGAAACTTCCCAACGTCACCGAGCACAGACACCCTTGCACGGCATCCCCACCCTGTCAAACGATTCCTCGAATGTTTCGCCTCAAGGACCGCTTCCAGCCACCCGTGAAACTCGTCCCGTAAGCCATCGTCGTGTGATCTGTCGCCAGGCACAGACACACCGCATCGGCTCGGTCAGGTGACTTCAGGCCACGCTTTTTGATGCTTTCCTTGCTTTCAACCTGAATTTTTCCCGTAGACGTGAACGAATACCGGGGCGAGGCCAGTTCCGCGAACAATTGCTCGTCCCTCGGCAAACTCACGTCCCGGTTCTCCAGCCATTCCTTCGCCTTGAACCACAGTTCCGCTCGCGTGTTGATGTAAGTCGCGTTGCTCGCAGCCCTCTCAGAGACGTTCAGACCCCTCGCAGGCAGCCCCAACTCCCTCAGACGGTCCAACACCCCCGCACCCAGCCCAATGCTGTCCACGATGATCTCCGCAGGCCTCAGATGCGGCGGTGACGTGTCATACTCCACCTTCACCGCGCCCGTAAGCTGCATCAGGTCCAAATTCCCCCACACCCGCAGCGGATGCACCACCGGCCCCTGGCGCTTGCACAGCACCGAACTGTCATTCCCGTGACGCGCCACGTCCAGCCCCCAGATCGCCGTCGTGTTATCGTCAATCCGCACCTCGTTGTGCATAGCATGCTCGATCAGATCGACCGGAATCACCGTATCATCTTCCGCAGGCGGGAAGTTCCCCAGCACGCGCACATGATACGCCGGGCTATCCTCCCCATAGCGCAGCTTCATCTCAGCCACAAAGTCATCACTGACCCTCGGGCTATCAATGCAACTCACATGCATCGTGTACCAATCGCCCCGCAAACGATGGTGCGTATCGTAAAACAGACCCGTATTCCGCGTCGGGTTCCCCGTCAGGATCGTCGTCGCACTATGACCAGACATCGATCCCGCAGCACTCTCAAACACAGCTTCCGGCACACCGCTCGCCTCGTCCGCAATCAGCAACACATGCGGACTGTGTACCCCCGCCAAGGCCTCTGGCTGTTCCGCTCGGCTCGTTCGGCAACTGATAAACGCATCCGCCGCACGGCTCTTCAACTCAATGCGATCAGCCTTTACCTCGATCAAAGACGCAAACGGCTCTTTCATCTGCTTGGCCATCCGCTTGACCTCAGAAAACAACGCGTCAAACAACTGAGCACTCGTCGGGGCAGTCATCACCACCTTACCAGGTACCCGCCAGATCAAATGCCACAGAGACGCCATCGCAACCGCGCTGCTGTTATGCGTCACATGGAAATCATCCGTCAGATACAGGCTGTCTTTCGCCTCAACCGTGATGCACATGCCGTCCAGCAAGCCAACCGGCTCAATGCTATCAATCCAACGCTTCAAATACCGTTCTTCACTGGCAGGCTTGAACGCCGCGCGCCGCTCCTCATGCGTAAACGGATTGTCCGGCACCTGTATCGTGGCACGATATGCCAGACGCCCATTCCGCAAGTTCCCATCCCCATCGCGGTATCGAGGTTGCTTAACCGCCTCCTGCTTCATCGCCTTGTAACCCAGCGAGCGAGCCAACCAAACGACATCATCCAGCAACCGCTCACTCGAACTGGAATAACCACAAGAACCGCTCGCCTGAACCTCTCCATCCCCATCCATCAAGCCTTCAAACAGTGCCCGACGCTGCGCAACGCCGGCATACTTGTAAGCGTCAGGAATGTATTTCTCCCAACTGCGGCACGCAAAAACCGGATCAGACTCCCAGTTCACCTTTGTGATGCCAACCGATCTCCCGTTCGATCTAGCCGTCACCCCACCATGATGCCGCGCAGCCAGTTTTTCGCGCACGGCAGGGCTGTCTTTGGCAATCACACCCCGACTACCATCACCGAGCCAAACACCCATCACATACGGATCAAGCGGCAAACCCTCCACATGAGCAAACCGCACCGCCCCCTGAATCGGTATCTCCCACTGCCGAGCCATGTTCGCCCCATTCGAGCGCTTTACACCCGCCGCAATAAGCCCCTGCGTCTCCATAAGCCGCCAGCCCAAACCCTTCCGACGGTCTTGCCTACCCTTCACAAGCCATTCATGCTCACCAGACACGACAACACTCGACCGATCGTCAAACGTCACCCGGTAATGCTCTCGCCTATAGTGATTCGTTGCAATCACCCGCGTCGGAACACCGTCAGCCCCGAACACGTAATCACCGATTTTGATGTCACCCCACCTCACCACTTTCATGCCCGTCGCCTCCAAATGACCATCCGGAGACAATGCCACCTGACACGGAATTAGGCAATCCTCATCAACACATTTACCTTTCCCCACACCGTGCCCCGATCGCACACTGACACGCCGCAACTTCGGGTCAGCCACAGTCTGCAAAAACTCCACCTGCCAAGGATCAGGATTAACACCCAACACCTCTTGCGCAAACAACACAGGCGCATTCCCACCACGCCCGTAGCGGTCAGCTAACTTGAGAAACGGATTGGCCTGTTGCTGGTCACTCATAAGTCAAAACCCTCCTTGTGCTTCCTGGCATGATCAATTCGCCCTTGGGTTGCTCGCAGCTTCCCCAGGGCCTGCGCGTTGCTGCGCGGCGTGTGGTCCCGGCTGTAGAGCGTGGACTTCGGCATGACCTTGCCAGACAGCGGCTTGCACAGGTCTTCAATGCTGTCCCGTTCAGGCGGTGTGATTTGGCTGTTGAGCAATTCAATGTCCTCCGTTGAAGTCGATGGTGGCCTGCATCCGGTCGATGGTGTCGCAGCTCATAGGTCAAAACCCCCAATGCGCTTCTTTTCATAGCCTCGCACGATACAACATGCGGCTCTACAGCCAAGGTTACTGCTGGTAAATTTTTTTTTTTCGGGGGTAAGGGTAATTCGATCTGTGTCATCCGCCTGGGCAAAGGCCCCGCCGCCGGGATCGCAGGGGGGGCTTTTTGCGCCAGCGTTACCAGCGGTCAGGCGTCGAGATCGAGGCGAAGACTGACCATTTAACGCAATATGGCCTATAATCCGTATTATGTTAAATGTGATTTTGTTTGTTTTCAAACACTTAGCGTTTTCTGCGGCGCAGAATGTCGAGAATGTGCAATCTGAGCAGCAATGTAAGCGCTTACATCCTAGTTGCGAATGATTCGCAATTGCAATATCGCGCGCGCCCACATCCCCGACCGCTGCCGGTGTGTGATTTCGCCCTATTCCTCGCCTTCCTCCCACGCCTCAAGCTCCTCGTAATCACCTTCAAGCACAGCACCCACCACCTCGTCACCAACCAGTTCGGCCACCTGCGCATGCAGGTCTTCAATCCTCAACGTCACTGTCGTTTCGCGCTGGCGTACATCGTAATCCTGATTGAGTTTACCGGCCATCCACTTATCAGTATCGACCTTGAGCCTAGCCATGTTCACCAAAGCAGGATCATCCACGCCCTGCGCCGTTTCCACGGCTCGCGCAGCGTAGGCATGACCTGCTAGCTTGAGTGCGTCTTGATATCGATCTGCCCGTCCGTCTGCTTTGCGCAGGAACCTGTAGAAGATACGCAAGCCTACTTCGTATTCACGGCACAGGCTGTTGACGCTTTCGCCATTGGCGATCCGGTCGAAGATTGTATCCTCTCCGATCTGTTCCAGCTTGGCGATCTTCATGTCTCCGATTTTGGACATTGCCTTATCCCTTTCGTTTCCACAGCACCAACTGCACGCCAGTCTCTTGCCTCGTTGTCACACGCTTTGCCACTGCCCCACACCGATACATGTACGCCAGGCGCGCGGATACGTTTGCCACGGGTAAGCCTATTAGTTCCGCTATTTGCCCTGACGTTGATTCTTTGTGCATGGCGTCGAGAAACCGCTTGTCCAGGTCCATAATCCCGTCACCGTAGTCTGGTCTCAGCACATAGTGCGTCAAGGGCCTTGTAACCGACTTCTGGACGCTGAGAGACTTTGAGACGACGCCACCCTCGATCAACCTCTTGAGGCCGTTACGCACCGACGTTTCTGACAGTTTGGTTACCTTTGTGATCCGCGCGACTGTCATGCGCTCACCGCAGTCCGCCATTGCGGTGACGATCAGATCGTTCTTTTCGGCCAGTGTGCCATCTGCGTATACCACGCCCGACTTCTTCTGCATTTCGCCCCTGACCCGCGCGTGCCGCTTTTCCATCTCGATGGCGTCTTTCAACATGAGTTCCCGATATCGATCTTCACCCAGAAGTTCGATGACCTTCGGCGCTGTTCCCCTGACGATTTTTGCCGCCACGCGATGCGCCTTTTCAATCGGCGTGTAACCTTCTCTCACAGTCATCTCCTTGTTTCATCCATGTCAATACAAAGCCAAAAAAATCACCGTTCCACAACACCAATCCCCACCCCCTCCCCATCCCATCGCACACCGCCCCAACCAAAGCCTCGCCGCCTGACCGCCACGGGGCTGGGGGCGCAAACCCAATATGTTTCAACTCGCTACTGTACAAACTGACTTTATTTGAAAATCCCCTACCTACCCCCTTTTTTAAAACTCAACTCTCTCAGTCTTAAACTTACTCTGTTATTGATCCTTTGATCCCCAAGAAAAGAAAATAATAAGAAAATAAGGGAAAAAAGTGGGGGCGCAATGTTTTTCGATTGCGCCCCTCATTGGTCCCCCAGCCCCGCATCGCGCCCCGTGGCTCAGTCAGAACGGCACATCGTTGTCATCGTCAACTTTCTCAAACCAGTCACGCACCCTCTGCTTGGCCCTTTCCGAGTCCATATTAGGGCCCAATTGATACCAGACATAATGCTTGGTCTGACCCACCTTCACGCGCCGCCCATCAACCTGCGAATACCCCATATCGCGCAACACGTTTGCCAGTGCCCGCGTCTTCGGCATCTCTTTCCCGTCAATACAAACCGCGTTGTTCAAGTAAGTCACATCGAGCACATCACTACCGACAATCGCGCACCGGTAATCCTCGATGGCCTCCTCCACCATGATACGATCATCGCTCATATTGGCCGCCCGCATCTCGTCGACACCTTTCGTCTTCGGGGCGCGCCCGTGGGGCTTGAACTCATCTGACAGGCGACGTTCCATCAAATACCGCCCGATGGCGTCCACGCGCCTCTCTGTCTCTGTGAACAGCCTGTCAAAGTACGCTGCCACCCCGTCTGGCCCCCCGTGCTGGTCGAACAAGTCGTCTTGGCGGCGCTGCCTGGTGAAGATGACGCAATACCGCCTGTCATTGTCTGACATTGGGACCGCGTCTTGGTGATTGGTCGTCATGAGGTACGACGCGAAGTTTGGGGCGTGATACGAGGTGCCGCCCTTTGGCTCGACTGCGATGGTGCTGTTCGAGATCATCGGCTTAAGCTGATCAAGAATGCGCCACTTGTTGGTGCCGCTGATCCTGATCTCCTCAATACCAATCAGCCTGGAGCCTACTGCCCAATCGTTGAAAGGCCTCTCGATCATGGAAGTCGTCACTGTGCGGGCGTTACGGCCAAGCAGAAGCTGCATGAGGTGATAAAAATACGTCTTGCCGTTGCCCTCGATCCCCCAGAGCAACAGGCCCCAGCGGACGCGGTTCTCGGGGCGGCGATAGACGTAAGACATGAAGTCCAGCAGCAGCCCCTGTTCACGCGGGTCGTCGATAGTGTTGCGGACGTGCTGAAGGAAGAGATCAACCACCGACTGGCCGTCGTCGTCGCCCTGGAGCGTCTCGCAGGGGTCAATGCCGCTGTCGTGGTAACTGTTGACGTACTGCTTGCCCTCGGTCTCAAAGGTCTCGGGCTGACCGGGCCAGTACATGGTGCGCACGACTGTGGGGATCTGGACATAGGTCAGGGCGTAGGTGGCTGCGTCCATCTCCATGGCGGCGCACTCGGGCATGCGGTCAAACTTGGCGCGGAAGGCCTCTTTCTTGATTGCGTAGTCGGACACGTTGGTGTTCACGAAGAGGCAATCGGCCTCGGCGTAAACCCAGCCAACCAGCCAGTCGGGGACTTCAACGTTGTGGTCGGGGTCGCGGGTGGCGCGGCGGACCACGGGCTTGAAGGCGGCCTTGACCTCGCGCAGACCCATCTTCGCGTCATTGGCGTAAACCTCGTGCACGATCTTGGCGAGCATCGACCTGATGTCCGGGGGCATCTGCACGTCATTGAGGCCCTGCACGCGGCGCTTGAAAGCGTTGTAGCTGTCGCGGTCACAGACCGACGCGGCCTCGTCTTCCAGCGTCTGTGCGACGGCCTGCGCGCCGCGCTGGACGGCCTCCCCCTTGAGGCCACCGACGGCCTTGATCAGCGTGGCCATCGTCACAGGCGAGGCGTGGCCGCCAAAGGACTTCCACTTGACCCTCATCTGGCGGGCGTCGTGCTTGCTGGACTTCTCGGACCATGAAACCCATTGGTCGAAGCCCCGGCCCTCGGTCTGATGGTAGAGCGCCATGCCGACGCGCAGCCAATCGTCATAATCAAGCCCCTCTGCCGGGTAACTCTCCAGCAGGATCGCCACTTGGTCATCGCTGATGTCGAGCGGCTCGCTGGCGACAGCGATGGCCAGATCATCAAGCCCATCTTCATCGCCCAGCGCGTCGGCGTAGACTATGCCGCCCTGAACCTGATCGGGGACCGCCCAAGCGGCACCGTCTTGGCGCAGCGACCAAGGATCGACGCCGTGGCGGTGACTGGGCAAGAACATGATCTGGTTCATAGTGTATGAACAATCGTCGGGGTCGCCCAGATCAATGGCGTCTCGAATCGCGTCAACGATGGGGCCGTATTCGGACCCGGTGACGGGTCTGGAGAGCGGGACGGCCACACGAAAGCGCGGTGCCTCGGGGGTGTGGCGGAAAGTCGAGTAAGCCACAAAGCCCACGTCAGGCAGGCCGATCTGCAAGGCAAACTCAATGTCTTCAAGCGTAACACCCTCGTCCAGATCGTCGTAATCCAGCATGGCGATAGTGCGCAGGTGTATGTTCTCGGCCCGACCGGTGGTCTCGTCCTTGCGCAAGCCGCCGATGATAGCCGCGCGTTTGATGCTCTCTTCCTTGGATGCGTAACCGGTGGACTTCATGCACGCGGCTGCGAACTTGTCCCACGAAGCCTCTCGGGTCTCCGCATGGGCAAAATTTCTGCAATAGGTGAATTTAAGCATCATCGCTGCCTCCGTCGTTCGACGCCCGCAGCGCGGCGACGACATCGTTAAAATCAAACCTGTAATGCCCGCTGGGCAGCTTGGTAGCGGGGATGTGGCCCTCGTTGGCTAGGCGCAGAACAGTGTTCTTTGATACCCCGAGCGCGACAGCCAGTTCGCTGGATCGCATCATAACTGTAACCTTTCGTTGCGTATTGACGCAGAACGTGCCACATGATAGCGCTGGTCGGCAAGACAAAAAGGAAGGTTACAATGCTAGAAGAAGAAATCATGAAACTGCGTTACGCCGTCGAGGCCCTGACGGCCCAGCTTGCTGGCGCACAGACACCCACAGTCGAAGAGCCTGTTGAAGAGGGTGTCGAAGAGCCTGTTGAAGAGCCTGTTGAAGAGGCTGTCGAAGAGGCTATCGAAGAGCCTGTCGAACCCACAAAAGATGTGGTGACTGCCGAAGAGTTGCACGCGCTGGCGCTAAGTATTTCTCGTGAAAAAGGCCCCAAGGTCATCAAGGACGTGCTTGCCAAATATGGTGCCAAGCGGATCGGAGCGATTGACGCTAAACATTACGCCGAAATCAAGGCGGCGCTTGAAGCGGAGCAAGGCTAATGACCGCGCACGCAAAATTGGGTGCCAGCAACGCGCATAGGTGGCTGGTCTGTGCCGGATCGGTTGCCGCAGAAGACGGACTGGCGGATAAAACGTCATCCTTTGCAGAAGAGGGCACACGCGCCCATGAGATGGCTGAACAGTGTTTGGCCATTGCCCATAACTACCCTGAGCACGTTGATTTTGACGACTGGCCGCGCTACGCGCAGATTAAGTCGGAGGAGTACCTGTCGCACGTCGTGGACGACACCGAGATGGGTGGCCACGTCTCGATGTACGTCGAGTATGTAAACAGGCTGATTGCTGACTGTGACGTGTACGCGATTGAACAGCGTGTCGATTATAGCGATTGGGTTGAAGGCGGGTTCGGCACCGCTGACGCTGTTATTGTGACCGACAACGTGCTGCACGTCTGTGATCTTAAGTTTGGGATGGGTGTGCGGGTCGATGCTGAAGAAAACCCACAGGGCATGCTGTACGCGCTTGGTGCTTACGCCAAGTACTCACAAGAGCATACCATTGGTGTGGTGCGCATCAGCATCATCCAACCGCGCCTAGACCATATCAGCGAATGGGAGATCAGCGTTGAACGTCTGTTGCGCTGGGCCGAATGGGTAAGCCAGCGGGCCGAAGCGACGCAAGACCCCGACGCCGAGCGCGTGCCGGGTGAAAAGCAGTGCAGGTTTTGCAAAGCCAAGGCAACCTGCGCGGCGCTGATGGACTACACAGAAGCCGTCATCATGGCCAATTTCGACGACCTTGACGGCGTGCCCAAGGCTAACACGCTGAGTGATGCCGCGCTGCGCAAGGCGCTGGACGCTAAGGGGCTGATTGAGGGTTGGTTGTCGGCTGTTGAGACGGTGGTCAAAGAGCGCCTGGAAGGCGGAGACGGGTTTCCCGGTTACAAGCTGGTGGAGGGTCGGTCGCAACGGCGCTGGAGCAATGAAAAAGCTGCCGAGGCGGTCTTGGTTGATCTGGTTGGTCAAGATAAGGCCTTCGCCGTTAAGCTGATCAGCCCGAGCCAAGCGGAAAAGGTGCTTGGCAAGGTGCGCAAGGAAGACATTGCCGATCTGATTACCAAGCCGAGCGGGGCACCGACACTGGCCCCGGAAAGTGACAAGCGACCAGCGGTCAACTTGGCCGATGACGACTTCGACGTGATTGACGAGTGACGCGCCAGTTCGGCGCACAAACAAAGCTAGAAGGATAGAACCATGGCTAAAATCAAACTGCATAACGTCCGGCTTTCGTTCCCGAGCCTGTTCCGCAAGGCGGTATTTTCAGGTGAAGAAACCAAGTATGAAGCGACGTTCCTGCTCGACAAGGAAGAGCATGCCGACAAGGTTTCGGAGATTGAGGCGGCGATTGACCGGATGGTGAGGGACAACCTCAAGGGCGCGAAGCTGAAAGAGGATAAGATTTGCCTCAAGGATGGGGACGATATCGATTATGACGGCTACGCCGGGAAGATGTCGATTAAGGCATCGAACAACAAGCGCCCGAAGGTCATTGACCGCGACAAGTCGCAACTGACCGAAGACGACAACCGCCTATACGCGGGGTGCTACGTTAACGCGGTGATCGAGCTGTGGGCGCAGAATAACCAGTGGGGCAAGCGCATCAACGCTAACCTGTTGGGTGTGCAGTTTTACAAGGATGGCGAGCCGTTCTCGGATGGGGCGGTTGCGTCTGATGACGACTTCGACATGTTCGAGGTTGATGAAGAAGACTTCATGTAAGTCTCAGGCGGGGCTGCCGGGCAACGTATCACCGAAGGCCGCCCCGCCGCATTACTAATGCCAAACATGGAGGCCACCCCTCATGGCACTGATCCTAGATGTTGAATGTTACTCAAATTTTTTCTTGGTCTGCTTTATGGACCTCGACACTGGCAAAGTCGGCTCGTTCCAAATGCACGAAGGTAAGCCGCTAAACGTGTCAAAGATCGCGCATTTGATGCGGTCGCACACGACAGTCGGCTTTAATTCAAGTCAATATGACCTGCCGATGATCGCTGCGGCGCTTGAAAACCGATCCTGCGATGAGTTGAAAAAGGTCAGTGATGCCATCATCACAAGCAACCTGCCAAGCTGGCGAGTGTTGCAAGACCTTGGTGTCAATGTGCCGGATGCTTGGGACCACATTGACATCATTGAAGTCTTGCCAGGGCGGGCGGGCCTTAAGGTCTACGCCGGGCGGATCGGATACCCCAAGCTGCAAGACCTGCCAATCGAGCCAAGCGCGATGATTAGCCCTGACCAGCGCGATCTGCTGAAACAATACTGCATCAACGATGTGCGTGTGACTGCTGAACTGTACCAGATGATGGGCAAGCAGATCGCGCTGCGGGTTGATATGGGTCAGCAGTATTCTGTTGATCTGCGGTCGAAGTCGGACGCGCAGATCGCTGAGACTGTGCTGAAGAGTGAAATTGAAGGGGTCAGCGGTAAGACGCTGCGGCCCCAGCGGCTGAGAGACGACGCGAGGTTTCGTTACCTTGATCCGAAGATCATCAGCTTTGAAAGCGATCATCTTACAGACATTCTGAAGCGCATCATGGCCGAGGGCTTTGAACTGTCTGCTAACGGGTCAATCAAACTGCCCGACTGGCTGAAGGATACCCGCATCAAGATCGGCCAGAGCGAGTATCAGATGGGGATAGGTGGTCTGCACTCATGCGAAAAGGGCCGGAGCGTCTACGCTGGTCAGGATCACATCTTGGCGGACTTCGACGTGGCGTCATATTATCCCAGCATCATCCTGCAACAGAAGATCGCCCCCGATAACATGGGCGACGACTTCACGGACATATACAAGAGTATCGTGGAACGCCGCCTCGCAGCAAAGCACGCGGGCGACAAGGTAACGGCTGACACCTTAAAGATCGTCGTCAACGGGTCGTTCGGTAAGCTTGGCAGCAAGTATTCAACTCTTTACGCCCCTAATCTTTTGATCCAGACCACAATCACGGGGCAGTTGGCCCTACTGATGCTGATTGAACGGCTTGAGGCAATCGGCGCGTCGGTAGTCAGCGCAAATACGGACGGTATTGTGGTGTTTGCCTCAAAGGCGCTGGAAGACAGCATAGCGGATGTGGTGTTTTGGTGGCAGGTGGATACGTCGTATGAACTTGAGCGCAGCGATTACACGTCGCTGCACAGCCGCGACGTTAATAACTACATCGCTGTAAAGGGCGATGGGTCTTACAAGGCCAAGGGCGTGTTTTCGGAACCTGGGTTGATGAAAAATCCGCAGTTCCCGATTGTCTCAGAGGCCGTGGCCAAGCACCTCAGCGGACAAAGCGATTATCGTGACGTGATACGCTCATGCAAGGATATTGGCCGGTTCGTCATGCTCCGCAAGGTGACCGGTGGGGCGGTATGGCGCGACGAACCCTTGGGGAAGGTCGTGCGGTTTTACTACAGCACCGAAGTCGCTCCTGACGAAACGATCAATTACGCTAAGAACAGCAACAAGGTACCGCAGTCCGATGGGGCAAGACCCTGCCTCGATCTGCCCGATCAGTTTCCAAATGACGTAGACGTGGAGCGTTATGTTGGGATGGCTCGGATGGTGTTCAAACAATTGGGGATTGGCATTGATGCTTGAGAAGGACATTGAACGGGCGCTGGTGCAGCGCGTAAAGGAACTGGGTGGCATGGCTGAGAAGTTTGTCAGCCCGACGCGACGCGCCGTGCCAGACCGGATCGTAACGCTCCCAGGGGGTCGGGTGATCTTTGTTGAGTTGAAGGCCCCCGGCAAGAAACCGACAGACCTTCAGGCGCGCGACCATGAGCGTCGCCGGGCGCTGGGGTGTGATGTGCGCGTGATCGACAGCATGGAGGCAGCCCGTGCTTTCGAGGGGTGATCTTGACAGACCAACCCCTTGTCGATATGGGGTTGGTAAACATCTATTTTGGGGGTTTGCATATGGCCGATTTGGGCGATTGCGTAGATTGCGGGGAACCTGTTCATTCGACGGGAAGATGCAAAAAACATTATAAATCATGGTGGCATAAGCAACCCTACAAAGACTGCGAGTGCGGCTGCGGAAAGAAAACAAAAGGTCGCTACGCCAAAGGGCACCACACTCGGTTTTTTACGAATGACGAACAGCGCCGCCGAGCCAAAATGAATGATGGTTCAACACAAAGAGAAAGAGGTGATTTGACAAGCACTCATTATAGGAAGGTGCGTGGCCAGCACGAACACAGATTGGTTGCTGAACAAAAGTACGGCAGGGTTCTTGGGCCAGATGATATTGTTCATCACGTAGATGGAAACAAAAGAAATAACCACCCTGACAATTTGCAGCTCATGACGCGGAGTGAGCATATCGCTGTTCACAGAAAAGAAATGGTGGAGGCGTTGCGTGCTAAATCGAAAAAATCTTCATAAATATCAAGAAAAAGCCGTTGAATTTGTTTTAAGAAAAGAACGCTGCGCGCTTTTTCTTGGGCTAGGTCTCGGCAAAACGGTCACTACCCTCACAGCCATCAGCGACATGCTGGGGGCTATGGTGGCAAGCAAGGTGCTGGTCATCGCGCCCCTGCGTGTTGCGAATAGCGTGTGGGCGCAGGAGGCGCGCGCGTGGCGGCATTTAGAGCATTTGAGGGTGTCGGTATGCACCGGGCCGGAGAAGGCCCGTAGGGCCGCGCTGAGTCTCGATGCGGACGTGTACGTTATCAACCGCGAAAACATCATGTGGTTGGTTGAAAATTATGGCAAGCGGTGGGAATTTGACACGGTGGTCATTGATGAGAGTTCTTCGTTTAAGAACTCGTCAAGCAAGCGGTTCAAAGCCCTCAAGAAAATGTTGCCAGCGATTGAACGTATGATCCTGTTGACTGGCACGCCGTCGCCAAACGGGCTTTTAGACCTTTGGCCGCAGATGTATCTGATCGATTACGGGCAGCGTCTGGGCCGCACACTGACAGGTTACAAGCAGCGCTTTTTTGAGCAGGATTATATGGGCTATCGCTACACACCACGCGCGGGGTCGTCTGACCGTATTCACGAATTGATCGGGGATAAAGTGATCCACATGAGCGCGGAGGATTACTTAGACCTGCCCGACCGGATCGACATTGAACAGCGCATCGACATGCCCACCAAGGCGTTGAGCGATTACAAAGATTTTGAGCGCACGATGTTGGCAGAACTTGATGACGAGGTGGTCGAGGCCACGACTGCGGCGGTGTTGGCCAATAAGCTTCTGCAATGGGCGAACGGGGCCATGTACACCGACGAGAACAAGAACTGGGCGCAAACCCACACGGCCAAGCTAGACGCCTTGGCGGAGATCGTTGAAGACAATGAAGGCGAGAACATTCTCGTTGCTTACAATTACAAGAGCGATCTTGAACGGCTGTTGACGCGCTTCCCGCAGGCGCGCGTGTTAGACAAGCAACAAGACACTATTGATGCGTGGAACCGTGGCGAAATCCAAATGCTGCTGGCCCATCCGGCATCCGCCGGGCACGGGCTTAACCTTCAACGCGGTGGCGCGCTTTGCGTCTGGTTCGGTCTGAACTGGTCCCTTGAGTATTACCAGCAGTTCAACGCGAGACTACACCGGCAAGGACAGACCCGCCCGGTGCGAATCGTTCATATCGTTTGCAAAGACACGATTGATGAGCGCGTATTGACTGTGTTGCGCGACAAGGACGCAGTTCAAGGGGCGTTGCTGGCGGCCCTCAAGCCGACTTAGACCCCATCTCGCCAGCTAGAGCCATGTACCCGCAGGCGTCAATAAAACTGTCTTGATGCGGCCCGTTGGCAAGGCGGGCGATCTTTAGCAGTGCAAGCATGTTAGCTGCGTCTACTGCTGATATGCGCACGGCAATTGCGTCACCAAGGTAAGCTGTCCACAAGTCACCGATCCGCGCAAAGCTATCCTTTGGCGACCCGTAGTGTTGCTGGCGTTCGCCGTTGATCAGTTGCTTGGCTGTATCAAGTATTTCGTCTCTGGTCATCACATATCCTCAGCAGGGGGCAACGCTGCCCCTTCATTGCCCCCTGCCCCAACCGCCCCTAGGGAGGATGTGGGGCGGTGTTTCTTTGCTACACGATCCAGCGCGGTGCGGCAAACATCGGCCAATGTTCGCCCGTCAACCTGTAGCGCCTCGCGCCAAGCCTGCCACTCTTGCGGCGTTGCGCGGAACTGCAACATGCGTGTTCGGTTCTCAATGCTCATGTGCTGGTCATAACTTAATGGTTTTGTATTGACAAGCCCAAAGGCACCCTTTATCTGTGTCAATACAAATGAGAATAGCAGGAGAGAGAGACGATGACTTACGAACAAGCCGACGACTTTTACATTGCTCAGATTGATCAGCCTTACGGGTCCAAATTTGCGGCCACAGTCTGGCGATATCAGGAAGGCTTCTTGGGGGACGTAACTGACGATCCGGCAGAAGCGTTTCGCCGCGCCGTTGACACTACGTCCCGCCTTCTGCCCGCAATCAAGGCCAGCGCCGAGGCTGCGTCATGACCATCAGCGAACTGATCAAGATCCTTGAAAGTCAGCTTGAAGCGCACGGTGACGTATTTGTCGAGCGCCATGACGGGCGCGAACCTCTTGGGGTGGCTGGCATTTTCGAAGTGGGGAAGAAAAACCCCAAAGTAATTGCGGTGAAAATCCAATGAGCCACACCGACAAGGATCACTTTTTTGAGACCCGCAAAGAGGCGGAGGTGTTCGCTGACGAGGCGCGCGCCAATCGCCGCGCCAATCCGATTGCTGACGTGTATGTGGTCGGGCCGTTTCAGTATAATGATCTGTGGGTCGTCAACATTGAGGTGTTCAAATGAGCAACATTGTTGAAGCCCGTGAGGCGCTGAAAGATGCCGCGCAGCACCTGAACAACAAAGCAGCCGCCTTCCGCGCTTTTGACTGGCAGGACTTGGCCGCAACCGTGTTTCTTCTCGCGCTGACCATTGGCGCGCTCATGATCGGAGGATGACGATATGACGAAAGCAAAACCGACGCCTAGGCCTTGGGTTCGACACGTTGACGGCGACGGGTTCTATTGTGGTGAAGTCCGTGGCCCGGTAGGAACCGACTTTGAAGAAGATGTTGTCGCCGATTGGGTTAGTGAGGCCAACTCGCACTTGGTTACCGCCGCTCCTGACCTGCTGGAAGCGCTGGAGGCCATGCTTTCTCACAGCGACGGTTGGGATGTGACGCAACTTCGGAAGCGGTGGGGAGAACAGGTCGTGAATGAAATTCTCACGGCCCGCGCCGCCATTGCCAAAGCGAAGGGGGAGTTGTGATGTTCCGCTATCGCAACACGCCCGAACGGCTGGCCTTCCGCGACGTTGAAGGGCAGGCCCAAGCCGCGCAGATCAGCGAGGCCCGCGCCAGCCAAGCCGCCGCCCGTGAGGACTTGAGAAACGCCGCGCAGCACTTGGAGCCTGACGAAGCGTTTGACCTGCTGACAGCCCACTACGCCGCGCGTGTGGACGCGAAGATACTGCACATGGTCATGCAGCGCTTGGAACGCGCCGCCGACGCCTTGCAGCGGGAACAGCACCTGACGACCAATGGACCAGCCCTCGCGCGTGTCGCTATGGGCGGGGAATAGGAGAGAGACGATGATTGACCGTTGCCGCGCCCACCTGTCAGCGCCTGACGTATACGACCCGCCAGAAACCTTTGATATGTGCCGCGCGCTGATAGAGGCACACGACGCACTTGCGCGCGTGGTTTGTGGCGATGATGACGCGCAAAGATACGCGATCTGGGCGCTGGCCGAGATCAAGGGAAGCGTAAAGAGATAGCCGCACCCCCAGAGCGGAACGGCTACCCCCGGCGGCAACGCGCATGAACCGCCGGGGGAACTGAAACAAGGAAGGAAATCGGAATGCAATTGAGTGTTAAGACCGTGCAAAAAATCACCGTGACACGCCTCAAGGCTGAGTGTGGCGTTCGGTATTGGGAAGACGGGGAAGTGAACGGCGTTCAAGATGAAGAAGGGGCGCTAATCCCACTTCGCCAAGGCGACGTTTGGCGCATTTTCGTCAATCTCGATACCGGCGTGATTGATGACTGGCCCGAGGGAGTAACGGCGAAGGTACACTACAAGGTCTGCGACGCGGGTGTTTACAGCCTGATTGACGCTGATGGAAAGGAGTGGGCGAAGCGCGAATGGTACGTTCCGCCGATGCTTTCCCCAGGCGGCGCTGGTTATGGCGACTACGTCATCATGGAAATCGACGGCACCGGCAAAATCGACAACTGGTCAGCCGATCTAAGCTATTTCGAAGACGACGACCAATAACCCACCCGCACCCCAAGAGCGGGCCGGGTTCCCCGCCGTGGATACCGTGACACGAAGCGGCGGGGGCTTATGAGAGAGGATAGAGTGATGAAAAACCCAAACTGGACCTACCCCGAGGACGTGCCGAGCGAGGCCATGCGGCAACACCAGCGCCGCCCTCGCAGAACAGGAGAAGCAAGATGACTGAGCGAGTGGACCTTGACGCCGTGCGCGCTCAAGTCATGACGGTTCAGACAGGCGGTAACGTCTATGTTTTTGCAGAGGACTACGCCGCCCTCCTTGCCGAGCGTGACGCGCTGGAGACGGAGAACCAGAGGCTCAAAATGGCAATTGCCATCCACGGTGCGGAGGCTTGTGGGTTGCTTAAAGCATACCACAAAGGGGATGGCACAAGACTGGCGACTGCACTTCGCGCCGCCCTCGCACAGAAGGAGGGGGAGTGATGCCGCGCTTGGTATTCAATAACGCAGACGCCACGCCGACCCACTGGATGCCGCCCTTCCACCCCGCCGCGCGATGGTGTAGAATAGGGGCCTAACCGCCGTTGGCCCGTGGCGGTATATAAGTCCTTCGGGGGTGGGATGCTCTGGGTCCATACCGGAGCGCGCTAACGGGCTGCCAACTTAGCCGCTTTCCGAGCGGTGCACCCGGCCCGCGCTCTACCCACACCACAGGAAAATTAATGCGAAACGGAAACCGTCGCCGCGTCGAAGAACTGACACTGCAAGGATGGTCAGCCGCGCAGATCGGACGCGAACTCGGGATTAGCCCAAGTACCGTCTATGTTCACCGTCACGCTGCAAAGAAGAGAAGCCGAGAGCCGTTGATTACGACTGAGAACGTGGCGCATTCGGTAGCGCGCAACCAACTCAAACCACACTTGCCGCCGGATCGACGGTTTGCTGTTGAGTGATGGCTCTCGGCCAGATCAACCTAGCAAGCAAGAAAAGAGGGAGCAAGGGATAGACTACCGGCAGGCCCCAGGTTTTTGTGGACATAGACGGCAAGTTGCCGAATGATTGCACCTGCTACCCGGTGCCGGTATTATGAGGCCACATATAGGAGGCCGACATGGCAACAGTTAAAAAGACCGCCCCAAAAGCGCCCGACACGACCAAGGAAGTCGCGGCGCTGGACAAACTCTCTCATACCGGAGGTTACCACACCCAATGGGATGCCGCGTGGCAAGCTTACAAAGAGGCAGCAGGTCTGTGATGCGCCCGGAGATTGCGGAACTTATCAACACGTTGCGAACTGTTCATCGCATCGAAAACCCCCGCGCCGTTGATCGCATTTGCCGGGAAGCCGCTGACGTGATCGAGGAACTCGCAACAGCCCCAGCGCCGAAGCGCCGAGGCCGTCCGCCGAAGTGTTCCACAGGAATCACGGCTGGCTAAGAAGCCCAGTCATCCCGCCCACACCGGCTGCCGCACCAAGGGGCAGGCCTCGTTGCTCCAAGGCTGGAATGATACCCGTGGGGCCAGTGAGGGCGCGCTGGCCCGCGCGGGACCGCAAGGTAGCTTGCCCGACTTGCGGGGCCAAGTACGCGCCTGCGGGCAAGGCCAACGCCGCCAAGGGGCCAAGGTCTCCGATACTCATACCGGTAAGCCCTGCGACAGTTGCAAGGGTTCCGCCCGCCGGAGAGAACCGCACACCACCAGCGGGGACGCGGTCCAGATCACCTAGAACCTGTCGCGCTGCGCGGGTTGTTTCAGCCAGCGGGCCAAGTTGTTGCCCCACCCTGGAGGAAAGTAATCTGTTGCCGTAACGCCGCTGGATTGATCCATATAGAGCCTGCGGCGTTACAATACCGGACGCGGCTTCTGCGCCACCGCTGCGACGAAGAGCGTTCAGCGTGTCGATATAATCCCGATAAGTGATTCGGGCATCAACCAATCGACGATACAATTGCGGATCAGCGGCAGCGCGTGCACCCTCAATAACAATTTCGTTTAGCGCTTCCATCATATCGCCCGCCAATTCACCATTTGCGGTAGCAATATCGGTGCGGTCTGCTCGTTCCAGTAGGCGGCGCAGCGCAGGCCGCCATTGTTGCAGGTTTTCCTGCGTGATCGGGCGGCCAGACAGAATCGCGTCTTGAATGTTCTCGACAATGGTATTCACCGCAGAGGGCAGCCGATCTAGGCCAGTCGCGTCCGTGTACGACGTGGCGGCGTCCGCGATCCGCTGGCCCACTTGCTGGCTTGGCACGACCGAGATGACGGCCTCGGCCTCGTCGAACACTTCACCCAACCTGTCTGCCACGCGCCCCATGGCCGTAGCCGTCGGGCGCGGATCGCTTGAGCCAAGGTTTCGCATGACAAACTGGTTAAGGTCCAGCACGCTGCCCCGCTGGGCAGCCTCCACGCCCTCCAAGCGCATCAAGCGTTCAGAGCCAAGTCGCTGCCCAAGCGTGATGTCTTCAATGCCAGCACCGAGCAATTGCTGCACGGCCCTAGATCGTTCGCTTCCCGCTTCCAGAGCGCGCGCTTCCGGCCCAATTGCTGCGCCCCGCGCCAGTGCGCCACCTGCGGCGAAGATGTTGGGCGTCAGCACCTCTGCGCCCAGCCCGGTGAGTTCCGCCGCCAGCGGGCTGGCCCCCATGGCCCCCGCCGCCTCTTCGGCTGCCTGCCCGGTGATGCCCGGCAGCACTGCGCCGCCAGCCACACGCACGGGCAAAGACAAGCCGCCCACAGGCAGGGCCGCCGCAGCGGGCAGGTTCTCGCCGACCCGCTGCACGACGCGGCCCGTGAAGGTCTCCGGCTCGTAGGTCATCAGTTCCGGCGCGACCTGCTCGGCTGCGCCCGTGAACGTCCGGCCCTGCGGCGCGAACGGGGAAATCATGTCGATGGCCCGCTGGGCCTCCTGCATGTAGAACTCGGTCGGCAGATCGCGCCCGGTGATGCGCTCATACACTGGCTCGACCAGACGCCCAGCTTGCCTACCGAGGAACCCCGTAATCGCGCCGGGCAGGTCAATCAGGCCAGTAATCCCACGCGCCACGCCCGACGCGCCACCCATGGCCACGTCTTGGCCGACGCCGACGGGCTGTTGCTGCGGCTGGTAGTCGGGGTGATTTCTGGCCAACTGCGCGAGACGCTGGGCATCTTGGGCTGCCTGCTCGTCGCCCCCTTGCGCTAGGCGGTCCGCCTCGCGCAGTGCCTGCATGATCTGCTCAAGTTCCATTACTGCCCCCCAGTGTATCGATCAACCAGACTGATGTCGTCTTCGGTCGGGGCGAATGACTGCGGACCACCCCATGCCGCTGCCCACTCGGGCGGGATATTCATCAGGCGGCGAGCCTCGTCAGACAGATCGGGGTGTTGGTAGATTTGCCGCAGCGTCTGAATGGTGGCTCGCGGATTGGAGGCATCCAGAACGCCGCCAACGCCGGAGATGATCTGAATATCCGTGTCTGTCAGCGTGCCAGTGTAGCCAGAGGCCCGAGCATCTGCCAAGTTTTCAAACGTCCGCACCGACGCCAACGGTGCCAGTGCGCCCTGAATTGCTTGGAACTCATAAGAATTTGTCGTTTCACCGGAGGCATAAACCCTTTGCGTGACCGCACTGATAAACTCGCCGTCAGGCGTAAGATACTGCGACATGGCATTCACGGCAGCGGGGATTTGCTCCACAAAAAGACTTTGTTGCTCTAACTGGCCTTCTTGCTCTTGCTGTGCGGTAATAAGCTGATCTCGCCGGTCAATCAGAGCCTCCATCAGCATCATGTTGGATGCGATCTGCTCGCCAGAACTGATGGTGATGCCGCCCGCGCTAATGGTCGGTTCCGTGGCTAGTAGGGCATTTTCCTCGCGCAATTGCGCTAGAGCCGCGTCAACGTCTTCAATGTTGGTAAACGACGACGGGTCAAACACGCTTGGCGGGATGGTTTGCTCTTCGGCGGCAGATACGCCCGGAACAGGAATGCCATCTGCATCCATCACGACGCCCGGCGTCGGGCGTACGTCTTCCGCGCCACCCGCCCCGGTCACGCTCGGGGTCTCGTAGCCCTCAACAACCGGGAGAGTGGTGCCGATTGCGGTTGGCAGCGCAACGCCACCGCTCGGGACTACCCCAGCGCTGGTGGCCCCACCAAAGCCGCCCATCAGGCTGCCCTGAATTTGATCAGCCATCGCTTGCAAGCCGCTGACATCCTGCCCTAGCCGCTGGCCGAGAATGATCTGCTGTTGGATCATGGCTAGCGCCTGCGCACCCTGCACCTGATTTTGGAACATACCTTGCGCGCGCAACCGTTCGCGTTCCCGCCCTTGATCGAAGACACCAAGCGCATCGCTAAAGTAACCGCTTTCTTGGCCTTGCAGGGCCGCCCCAGCGTCCCGCAGGGCGGCAAAACCAAGCATCATGCGCTGCTGCCTGGACAGGTTGCTAAACGGGTCTTCTGCGCCGCCGGTTAGGGGCGCATCGCGCCACGGCTGGAACCATCCGCTGATGGCGTCACCGATCCCACCAAGAGTGTTTTGCATGCCGCCCATAAAACCGCCTGCTTGGGGCGCGTTGGGGTCCATAGTCATCGCCGTATCTCCATTCATTCCGAGCCGCGCTCATTAGGCCGCATCCCCAAGCTTGCCCTCAAGACCGTCATAATCAACGCGCAGATACCCGTCTTCGCCCTCGTGGACAAACTCCGGGTAAACTTCTTGCAGTTCTTGAGCAATGACACCAAAGGGCTTTCCGCTGTCAGCCCCGACTCGCTTGGCTTCATCGTTCCACGTCCAGCGGTAGAACTTGATGCCCGCCACGTCAGCAACGAGCGTGATGTTGTCCTTTAGGCGGCGATCAGAGAACATCGACAAGGCCTGCCCCACCGCACCGACACCACCAAGAATTTGCGCAAACCCTGGGCGGCTGCTTTGCGTCGTGCTTTGACCGACAAGCCCGGACCCAAGATTCCCGGCACCAACCATCGCGCCAAGTTGCTGGAGCGGGTAGTTTTGCTGGCGAATAAACTCGTTGTAAGCAGCTTCGAGCGCCGCTTGTTCTGTGGTCTGTTGCAGGCCGCCAAGTTGAAACAGACCTTGCGCAGCTTGACCCGCCGCACCTTGGCCCATTTGAAGTTGAGCCATGCTCGCGGCTTGCGCCTCGTTGTAACCTTGGCGCATAAGATCAGCGATCATCTGATCCCGACCAAGTTCATAAGACGCTTGCCGTTCGGCTTCGTAAACGCCGCGCCGCTCATTGCCAAAGGCACCCGCTCGCGTGATGTCAGCCATCTCTTGCGTTTGTGCAATTTCACGCTCGCGGGCCATTCGCGCCAGTGCCGGGTCCAGCACGTTGGCTGTGTAACCGGACAGGTTGGCCTCGTTCATGGCTTGGTAATCTGCGGGCGTCATGCCGCTAATCGCGCCGATCTGCTCAAAATACGGCTGCGCGCCCATCGAAATATCCGAAACGCCCGCGACCATCTGGTCTTCGTATGGCGTGAACGGAGTTTCTCCGATGGCAGTGGCCGCAGGGAACACGGATTGCGTGTAATAATCTTCCAGAAACTGCGGCACAGTCGCCGTGGTGGTTTGAGTCGAGCGCCCGCTACCCATGTTTTAACTCCATCTCATAGACGCGGTGCGTCTCTCGAAAGTTCATCTTCTTGGCGTGTTTGGCCCATCCGGGCCGCCCTTCTGCCTCGATTGCCTCGCAGCCTATTTTGCCAGCCGCGTCTTTCATCACCGCCAGCGCGTCGTGCAGCCAATCCTTTGCGTTGATCCCTGCAATGTGCGCTATGCGAAAAATCCGACGCCGAGGATGCTGTAAAATCATCGTTATGATGACCGCCGTCAGCTTGTCCTCTTTCGTGACCAACCAGAGTTGCTGTCCGCCTCTGATCAGATCGCCACGAAGATCGTCTAACCCTATATTATCAGATACTCTTGCCTGTGATAAGGCCACAACGTCAGACACGGCAGGCCACACCATTTCCACGCGATCCTTTGGTACCAGTTTGACCCCAATCATCCGCTGATCCTTGTGATCGCAATCGTACTGGCAGGCGTGGCAGGCGAAAAGGCGGTGGCCGCATAGGCAGCCAGCTTGCCGCTTGTGCTGTCAACAGCCCAATACGCCTCAAGGTAATCTCCAGCGGACACAGTAAAGATTGACGAGCGGCTCACCACAATCGTTGCGTCGTTCTGATGCAGAGCGTTTTTCATGGTCGAGCCGCCAATATCAACACCGTTGAGACGGGGCCAGAAGTAAAACTCGACAGTCGACGAAGACGTTGACGCGATCTGTGCGGAAAAACTGACCATGTAGACACCAGCCTCTTCGAACACGATGCGCGATGCCGGTGTGCCCAAACTGATCCCGTTTGCCGAAGCGACCGTATAGGTCAAAGCGTATGCAGTATCGACAGCCGCAGCAGTCACGTCAGCATCTATGTAAAGCTGCGCGTC
>Ga0075476_10000247_pt1 | contig 23539 bp, 19 predicted proteins | sample DEB08_DNA_5_FD_76339 | JGI IMG/M metagenome (GOLD analysis project Ga0075476, IMG submission 76339) | Aqueous microbial communities from the Delaware River and Bay under freshwater to marine salinity gradient to study organic matter... | ecosystem: Environmental > Aquatic > Marine > Coastal ...
AAAAAAAAAAAAAAAAAATGCCGCGTGGATTACAAAAAGAAATGTTCCTTTACCCCGTTCAAGGGAAATCCAAGGCAGGTAAGAAACAACGATCTTTGAAACCAGCGAAGAAAATTGGCACCATCAAACAACCTCACCCAATACCCCAAAGCCAATTCGAAGAATGGATAGCGCCAGTGAAGGAACATTTGGTTCATGTCAACACATGTATGTTTCTTTACAATATGCGTGTGGACGATGGCCCTGTGCGCCCAATAGTTCGAAATGTAGTGTATGGTCGACCACCTTACCGAGGCTACTTTGGTGCAAAGGAGTTATCATGTTATGACGGAAGTGACCCTCACGCGTGTTTTCCTCATAATAGATATCACTTAAAACACTGTGGCATTCTTTCGGTGTATGAGTCAGGGCGTGTCTCGTTACCACACACCAAAGATGACACGGCCATGTTAGCTGCAAAGAGATTCCAGCTCGTGTTGCAACACAAGATGGGATTTTGTTTTCATACCCATTCAGGACTTGGGTGCAGCAACAAGGTAGTGGACATTCGGTTTAAGCACGAAATTAAAGAGACCCTGGACGACGACCACAGAATCGTACGACACCTCAAGTACCCTGGGAGAGTGTACATGACAGGAAAGGAAAAGACTGTGGCTCAATTATTTTTGTCGGGTACCGCAACAATAATTAACCCTGATAATTATAAACACCTCGCGGACATCATTATTGAAATAACTCAGATATATTTAGAGCACAGGGATTTATCCAAGCCTTCAGGGAGAAAACCATCTTCAAAAGACTTGCACGAAAACGAGGAACTAATTTCATTTGAAACCAATTCTAATTCGACCCAGATAGAGTAGTGCAAAGACTGTTTTTTTTACCATAGGCCAGAATTTATTGAATTAAAAATTTATATAATTATAGATTTAATTTGATCTACGTCTAAATTTAAAAATTAATTCAACTCGTGTACATTAAACAAGTTTACGAAACACGGGAATAGTTGCAAATTGTTCTGACTGAATAAACGTAAACACTTGAACATAAATAGGCCCATCATAAATACGTTCTGGATGAAACACGTGACACCATCTTCCCAAGGGAAGATATACACTACGTTTCTCTGCGTTATATTTGTATTGGGGTGCCACAAGATAAGATGGACCAAACATGTACTGATCCTCAATGTCAAATGTCAGTGGATCCCACCAGAAATCATAAAACAACGGACGCATAATAGGATCACCGTGCTTTGACACATTCAAGTACAGTTCCGAAATGTAATCAGTCATGCTGTGTCGCACCTCTAGCGCACGACGTATAGCAAAACTTGATGCATTCCCAAAATTCCATATTTCGTTGGTTGACTCTGTGTGGAAACACGAGGAATCTCCGCCACCCATTGTTGGCCCACCCTTTCTCTTGCCATGAAGTCGAACAATAGGCGTGAAAATAGCCCATTGGAACCAGCGCACTACAAGTTGTCGAAAGTACGAGGAATCAACGTTCCCGCCGTGATAGCCACCAATGTCCGTTGTCCAATAGGGTATACCAGACATCATCATGTTCAAGCCAGCCTTCATTTGTTGCTCCAAACTACTAAACGTGCTATCCACGTCTCCTGACCACACGGCAACATTTCCAAACCGCTGCGAGCCCGCCCATGCCGAGCGCGATAATGTCATTGTCCCCAGAGCATTTTCGTGGACCATCTTAATTAGCATGTGTGCATAAGCAGAACCAACAAAGGAAGCCGGCCAGCGTCTTTGATTATACCACAACTGACTAGCATCACCGCCGCATGGTTCATCGCAATCAATCCAAAAGTGGCGAATGCCATGTTTGCTTATAAACAAACTTTGAACCTTCTGCCACACAAAATCACGCACAGACTTTTGAAACACGTCATAAATGGCACCATGATTCCAGAAATCGCTTGGGATGGCATTGCTTGTAGGAGAGGAAGTCGCAAAAAACCCCTGCTTGGCAGCATAATCATAATATTTGCTTGATGTTTGTGCAGTATGGAAATATGTCGATACCATGACACTGGTATTATCTTTATGCAACTGAGCCACAAGCTGGGATGTGTTTGGCCAACAGCGTTCATTCATAGAAAAATCACCCATGGGGTCGGGCTTCCAAGACTTGTAATCAATAACCATAAAAGACAGCGGAACGTTGATACCATGAGTATACCGATGTGCAATGTCCTTCACTTGCGACTGGTTGTGATACCTATTCTTTGATTGCCACAGATTGATGCTGGAACGTGGCAATTGCCCGGGGTAACCTGTCACCAAATAGTACTTTTTCTGCAATTGTTTCCAAGGAGAAACACCCTCGCTCTCGGACGTCGTGGCAATCCAAAAATCCATCTGCAGCACACTTTTGGCAGTCCACACTGTCTTGCCCTTGCTTCTGAATTCAACGGAACCAAATCCCGGACAATTAAACAAAAAAACATACCCACGCGAAGAATGCATGACAGGTATGAATGTTTCTGTATTTTCGGGAGCAAAGGAAAACGGCTTTCCGTGTTTTTTATTGTCCAGTACCCCTGTCCTATGCTGCCCAAGTCCGTATATTCGCTCGTCCTCAAAATCACGCAACATCAGTTTGTGAAAAAATAGCGGTCTCTCGGGATTAAATAGTTTGAGTCTGGACTTTAAAAACAAACGCGAACTGGTCTCTTGTATCAAAATACGACCATCAGAAATGCGCGTAAATGTCATGGCCCCGTCTTGCACATTGATGGTTAACATAATGTTGCCATTGTGATATTGCACAGAGCGATCATAAGCCAGGACAGCAAGTGAACAAGTCGTGAGCGGCGACGAATTGTTCAACAAAGCAGACACAATACCCGGAGTATCATAAAACTCTTGTTCATAGGGTATAGCTCGTATACGGAGACCATCATTGCCGTGTGGATGAATGGCAATACGTTGGTTGTGCAAATTGTCGGTGACAACAAGACACCCGCGTGCGGTGCTAATTAAAAAAAATAAATAAAGGATACACATTCTGGGTATTATTTTGAATTGACCGTTCTTTTAAAAATAAAATAGACTATATGTATAAAAAAAAATACAGGGCTTGATTTTTTTGCAAAACAAAAAAACTAAAAGCACAAAATAGAAAAAATTAAAACTCGTCTTCCTCTTCAACATTAAATATCCGTAATGCCTCACTTGCACTTTTCATACGCGCTGGGAGAGAGATTTTCTTCATGCAATCTGCAAAGGCACTGTCAAACTCCAGAGTAGTGTCTTTCAAAACAGAACTCCAGAGTACAGTATCTGATGCTTGGCAATGGGTGATAGAATTCCCGGTATAGATAATACGTTTGTCATCCCGACAAACATACTTCTCGTTACAGCAAAGAAGACAATTGCGCGAACATTGTGCCAAAGGTTCCATGGCAGGCCACTCTGTGACACGAGATGGCTCAGGGAAGAAAAAATGCTTCTCGACAAAACGATGCAGTGAGCTATGCCTCTGAGAGCAAAACGGGCACTCATAAACAACACGAGACTCGTTGTCCCTCACTTTGTACACGAAAGTGTGTTGCGTACATGAGAACTCAAGTAAAACAGCAAATCGCGTGCAGTCAAATTCAGGAGATGATAAAAGCTGTTCTTGAGATTTATACCCATGAAAACACAAACACCCTCTGCGCGACTCCTTCATGATCCTCGTAGCAAACGCAGCAACCTCTATTCTCCCAGGTCGCATAGCCCTGATACTGTCTGGGGTTGCAATGAAAACCATACTGTTCTCTTCCATGGGCCTGTAGAACACCGCGCGCTGAGATAATCCATTCTCTGACTTGTTGGGATACCATATCGCGCCTAGAGACCTTTTTGTTGCCAGAGACACAATTGTAGCCCATGAGTGCTTCATTTTCTCCTGATCCTGTAAATATCTCATGCCGTCGAAAAGTTTCATGTCTGGTGTGTTGTTCTCCGTATCCAACGGTTCGTGCCATATTGCATCTGGTGCGCCATGTCGTGCTGCAACGAAATCTAATTCAGATTTCACTTTGCGGCGAAAATTATCAATTTCTCTCTTTCTTTTTAAAGTTTCCATTTTGCCCAAATTATCAAATAAAGGGGCTATCTAAACAGAAGGAACTAAGAAACAAATAATAAAAATGAACGTGAGTTGTTTTTTTGTTTTAAGTCTTAATTTTAAATAAGAATCTCACTACGTGGAAATAAAGTGTGTTTATTATAATAATGTATCTTATTGACGAAAAACACGCGAATCTCGCTATAAATCTAAATTTTAAATAAGAATTTGACTTAAACGTGGGAATGTCACAAAACCGTGGAAAAAAAGTGCGTTTATTTTAATAATGTATGCCACCTAACAAAAAAACGTGAGAAAAAGGTGTGATTTTAATAATGTAAATTAGCTCTATTTTGGGCAAAAAATGCCTTATAATATATTTTAATTAAACAAAGGGGTTCTTTTTAAACAAGCATTTGAATAAAGAACAATAACAAGTTACTTTAATCCATCATAATTTGATTGTTTCTTGTTTTGCTTAGCATGCTATATCCTGCCTGAAGCACTTCAAGTTCCTTTGCGTGTTTTATGACAAAGGTAATTGTCATTAACGATGCTAGTACGGACACAACAACCCCCGTAATCGACAATGCCCGTTTTTCCCTGATGTTCGTTTTTATGAAGTGTGTTTGCTGTTCTGTTATGATCCATGACATGCTTGTCAAGGCTGCAATGACAATGACAATATTCAATGTTGATTTTGTCACACGCAATTTTTTTCTGTCGACGATGTCTTCATGGGATGTTTGCAGCCATAAAGTGAGTGCAAGAAACAAAATGGGGACGAATGCAATGTCATTTCCCCTTACTATAATGGATTGCACGATGTATATCAGACATATACTAAAAGCAAAAGAATTATTTTTTAATTCATTGGGAACATAGGTAAGTATGTGTACAGATAATAAATTAATAAAGACCAGACCAATCATGTTTTAATATAATTTCAAGCTGTTTATTTTTTTAATTTAAATTTATAAATAAAGAGACCCATTTTTCATTTCTTTTTTTTTTGCGTAAATAAAACTACTCTCAGTATATAATTATAGTTACAATGTGAATAGGTAGTATTTATTTTTTTGGATAATGCTGGGCTAATTTTTTTAAAAAAAAAAATAAAAAAAAACATGCCGGATTCTTATTATACTTTAACACAGATAACCACCGCCAATTATATGATGTATCAGGAAGCAATCAATTGTCAGAAAATCCGTGATTTTTTTTCGAGAACAGATTTATTATCTAGTGATCAATGGAATGTTAAATCTTGTAAAGAATCTTGTAAACTGTACTATTTGAAGTTCTGAACAAGTAATAGCATAATTTTTTTTCTTGTGGGAGTGTGAGTTTGTGTAAGCTGAAAGATGGACCCTAGTAGAAAGTGGGCTTCGTCCAATGAAGAGCCGTTTAAATTTAAACCAGCCGTGAAAGTGGAAAGTCCGTGTATTACGATTACCAACATCAGTCTCAACGAATTTCACGTGAGCTCGATCTCTCAATATGGCATGTGTTAGTATCCTCTATCTAACATTAGAATGAGAAATGTTGAACATTGCGATTCGTGAGGGTCTTACAGCGTGTTGTGGGGGTTGTGGTTTGTTTTGCAGATGTGTGTATCAGACAAACTCATTTCAATACTACGTTTTCCGTGAAGCGCAAGTTTTACGTGCCGCCGTTTCGAGACAGTGTGACTGTGCCCATTCTTCCGCGATTGGACAACATTCCAGATGACGGAGATATGCTTACACTTGAGGTGTGGACACACGATAACGCCGAGACCATTAACGGCATACCGCGACATATTTTAAGGGATGTGTGGTCTAACACTGGGAAAGATTGCTACAAGCGTCGTCAGCGATTACACTGTACCGACAAATTGAAACTAGGAGGTCTTGTACCGTACACTGAAGATGACTTTGTGGGTGTAATATACAATAACCCTGACGCAGAGGGATTACAACTTCGAACGACGCATTATCCGCCGTTGTTTATCCGTGATTCAAAAAGTACACTTGTAGTGTGTGGCTATTGTCGGTACGTATATCAATCTCAGGCTGAATACGCAAAGTGTTGCGGGTATGAGTATTTTCTCATGGGCCTTTCTGGTGTCAAGTCACAATATTTAGAGTGACATATTAGTTTTTCTTTCTGGCTTTTAGTTTTTTTGTTTTCCGAAATTCATGCCTATAGGCGCTTTTTTTAATAATTAAAGAAAAAAAAAAATATGCATATGTTAACAGCGAGTATCAACGTGGTTTCTCCATTCGTGTAATGCTGCAGCAATGCGAGGTCGCTGCAAAAAACGATGCTCTGCCCAGAACGCAAGACGTTTGACGCACATACGACGCAAAACTTTTAATTTTAGTTCTACCAGTGCATCAGTGTCTTTGATACATTCCACACAGAGACCAATTGCAAAATGTAGATGGGACGTAGTTTCATATTGTCTTTTTATACCGTCTCTTAAAGTGCATAAGGTATCTCCATATGTATTCATACTGTAATAATAAGAAATGCTATCAGCTCCGGGGCACTTGTAGAGATGAGCTGTATCAATCATAGGATCATTCGTCGCTGTGTCAACAGTTATTTCCAGGTGAGGGAATAGTCCCTTTGTTTTGTTCATAATGTCAACATACATACAGGCATCTGCGGGGTTTAAGGTTTCTGGGTTGGGTTCAAAGTCAAAATTTAATCCGGTCACATTAGGTAACAAATTTGTGTTGGTTTGTAATTCATCTAGAAAGGTGCTGTTACGCAGAACACTGCGCATAAATGGTCCTGAATGTTGGATCCATGCAGAACCTATAAGAGCGGTAACGTCAAATCCAAGCCCGTGTAATCCGTTTACGACAGGCACAATGTTTGGGTGTAGTCCTAATGTTCTGTTTGGCCATAATGTCATTGCCACAACGCTTATTGTGTCTACAAGCTTTTGTTGCTTTATAGATGCCCAGTCGTCTAAATATTCATCTAGTCGAGTCTGATTATAGTCGCCGCCGGCAAAACCAAAGGGGGATGCCGACCAGACCAACACCTGCGAGTTGGAATCAGGGTCGTGTACTTTATTATATACAAGAATGTCATTAGCGAACATACTTCCACAAGTTGCATAAGAGTACGAGACCACTGTTAGTATAACACCCGCAATAAGGACACCACCAACAATAAATAGGACTGTACAGAGATTGCAATATTCCGCTACTGTTTTAGAGGATGTCGCTTCTTCTTTTACGGGCACGGCTTTGTACCCGTACAACGAGAAAACCCGAAATATGTTGTAGACAACGATGATGCTTTGTAAAGCGATACTGATTATGTAATCGATATGTGTCCAGAACGTTGTACATGCACAATAATCCATTTTACAAATAGCATCAAATTCAAATCCAACGGCAATTGAATATGCGAACACGCCTGCCACCCATACTCTGAGTAGTGCGTGTACCCACGACCTGATGTCGAATTTAGCTGGGATAGACGCAAAAATAAATATAAACCAAAGAAATGTAATGATGGGTAACCCTAAAACAACTGTGAAAGTTCTTGTGTCAATGTGACCGGGGCATTGCCTTAGTAACCTAAAACTAGACACTAGCATTGCAAGTGCCACTGTTTCAATTAATACAATTATAAATGTCTGAAAACGATACATTTTTGATTTGTGTGTGTGTAGTGTTGTCATTGGTTTATTTAAAATCTACGCGTGTGTACATATATACTAGAAAAGTTGAAGTGCACACAGATTTATGTGTTGAATACGAGAGCTACAGTGTTATAAATTCTTTGTCTTCCATGAACTTGTCCGTTTGGTGCCCTGCCATCTTCCTCAGTTGATCTAAATACGCGACTCTTTGTTGCAAATCGGCCCTTGCGACTTTATCCTTGGGTGGGTCAAACAATCGTTTGATGCGTTCAATGTTTTTACACGTAATCTCTAATTGGTCGAGGTACTCGCAGCGGGTAAAAAGAACGTACAGTTGCTCAATTTGCCACACACCAGCGTTATCAAAATCAATTACCAGTTGTCTGTTTTTGATTGTAGCACCCTGTAATTTGTGAACTGTGATTGCATATGCCAGCTTTAAAGGCATGACCACCTTCTCGTTGCCGTGTACCACTTTACGGTGTTTTAATAAAGGAATTTTAATAACCTTGGACCTATCGTCATCGCGGCGTACAGAGACCCATTTGTTGTCTCCGTCTATCCCGTCCACAGTTCCTATCATGCCATTGGGGGCTACTAGTCTGCCCTCTCGAGTAATATTTTCTGTAACCATCACTGGGCACCCGAGACCAACTGTTACCCCCTTGATTGTGATTGGGAACGGTACAGACCTTTCAAAGCTTTCCTTGTTGATGGCGTCGACATCCGCGTTTCGCCCACAAACATGTAATTTTCTCCTTGAGTTCATCACACTTCTTTCGTAATGACCGTAGAACACTTCATCGAGGCGGGGAGTCCATTTAATTTCCCTGATGTCATTTACAATGGCATGTAAACGGTCATCCTTGATACGGTGCTGCTTTGTTAACACAACTGAGTTTAGTGCGCCCAGCTTCATTAGATTCTGGTAATAGGCCGACGTGTAAAATGGAAATCCTTCCACAGGTGGTAGTTGCTGCATGTCTCCCATAAAAACAAGCGTAATGTCTCCGTGCTTTCTCTCTCGGTGCCACCGCCGCCATTTCCATACTTTGTTTGCCAAATCTGTATTCATCATTGATACCTCATCAATGACGACTATCGAATTCGGCTTACACAGTTTATGCTTGCGACTCAAAAAACGATGAACTGTCATTCCTCTGTTTATGTCACTGGCGACCCCTGTTGTGCCAAGCACAATAACATCGCGACGACCTTTGCTTGTCACTTTAAGCCGCTCGGATAGCAATTTAATAAGGGTGGTCTTCCCTGTCCCTGCTGCACCCTGTATGCTTGTGTCGCGCTTGTTGCTTAGAATGCGGTAGACCGCCTTGACTTGTTCCAGAGACTTGGCGTCTTGGTGAGTGTGAATCGTGCATTTAACCGTTGCTGGGTTCGGATTTGCGCTCATTCTTTTATTCAAATTGTGTTTCATCGTGTTGTTTGCTGGCCGGCGTCAAAAAAAAAATACAATGAATCCATATAAAAATTAAACAAACAAAATTTTATATAAAATTATAATTTATAAAAATTTATTTATAATTTATAAATTTAAGTAAGTGTGTATTATATATAAAAAAAATTGGCCTCGCATTTGTATTTATTTTTTCAAATAAAACATGGAAGACTCTGATACACAAACAGAAAATACCAGAAAAACTTTTATTGGCATCGACTTTGACAAAACTTTGGTGCCCTCTGGGTGTAAAACAGTGACAAAACAACACGAGACCGCTTTGCGGGGGTTGATTTCTCTAAAGCAACAATACGGGGAAAATGTCATTGTTTGTATTGTGACAATGACTTCGCGAGAACGCGTTTTTGCTCATCTTGGTATCGATGAAAAGTCATTGATATGTGTCATAGATAAGACTGACATTCACAGTGGGGATAAAGCAGAACAAACGAAGGCATGTGCAGTGAAACGATGGCTCGTAGCTCATGAATTTGAGTGTTCTCTGGTAGATGTTGTAATGTATGATGATAATATTTATCATCTAAGAGACCCTAATTGGCACACGCAAGGTTTTTACAGTGTATGGCTGTACCATATTAAAGAAAACACTTTACTTTTTAGCGAAAATATGCACTGTGTTTTATTCTGTCCAGAAGACGATCATCACACACACGCTTATATGAAATACATTACATGTTTATTAAACAATATTTAGTTCATATTGAACATATGTTCATGATAGATGGTTCCGCTGACTCGATATCTAATGGTGAGCATGATAAATTTAGTGAGCCCATTGATTGATTTGTTACTAACGGGGCTTCTAAAAAATTAAGTATTTCATTTAATTCTCTATCAGGTATCACTATATCATCTGTTGACACGCTGTTTATTTTTCCTGGATCAACAGCGATAATATCTTGCTGATTTTCTCTGTCAAGTATCACCATGTCATCTACCGACACGCTGTTGATTTTTCCTGGATGATCAACAGCGATAATATCTTGCTGCTTTTCTCTTGGGCTCGTATCATCCTCAGCGCACGAATGTTCAGAGACTATCTCCTTGCGAATTTCAGTTTCCCCGAATGTATATCTTGCACGCTTGAAAGGTGAACTTGCACCTGAAGATACATTTGTGTCGTCTGAGTAGTCGCTGTGATCGTCACTGTCGTTCAAAAATGTCAGCATTGTGCTATTGATGTAGTGAGGTACCACGGGCTTTGCAATTTGCGTGTCAATCAAAGCAAGGATTTTTTTTTCCTTAAGGTTTCTTAAGTGTTTCTCTGCCCATAAGCATGATTTGCAGCGACCTAAAATACTTGTCTCCGAAAGTTGCATGTCGCATGTCACCGCGTTGCATATTACTTTGACATTTTTGCCCAAACATGTTTTACACAACGCGTCATCGTGTTGTATCGTTGTATGTAACGTCTCGTTGTCGCATCCGGGCACAGCACATATATATTTTCTACACCTTTGTATTAAATGGTTGCACAGTTTATCTTTTGTATCAAATGAAGATCTACATCGAATAGAGGGACATCTAAAAATATGAAAATCTCTGTCGTGTTTATATAGCTCTGCTAAATCTTTGGTAGCAAACTTGCACTTGAAATGGAAGCACATTTTCCATTCTGGATGTTCTTTTGCAAGGTGACCAATCAATACCACCTTTGTGGTAAACGTCGCATCACAAACACAGCAACGCATTATGAGTACAAAAAAAATTAAATAATATATTATATTAGAACAAGGTTATTCGTAAGTATTATTTTTAGGAGGTAAGAAAAAAAAAAAGGGATATTTCATATTTAGGACAAATAAATAATTTTGTAATTTAAATATAACAATTTGAACGCGGGTAAAGCCGGCTTGATATTTATTTTTTAGAATAAAGATATTTCTTTATGAACACGTGCTTAAATAAAAAATAGCATAAAGTTTTCTCTTAAAAAAATAAATTAAAAAAAAAATGTCGGTGAGTGTAGGGAAGAAGAAAGGTCCGGCATCTAACTTCCTGAGTGTATCATTCGAGATACGTAAGGCTGTTAAGGCGTGCAAGAACAAGTTTCGGGTGATTGATTTTCAGCGTAATATAGTTCCTCTGAGGCCTGTACCAATAACAGATATTCCTTTGTGTCATTCAAAGAACTGCTTGAACGAAGACGGCCCTGATTTTCAAGTAGCAACATACTACGTTTGCCCCGAGTGCATGGCACAGTGTCCCGACTTTGTACGTGCACACTGTATTAACATACCGGAGGCATGGCACAAAAAACTAAAACAAATACCAGAATTAAAGAAAGGAGCTAACCGAGGTTATTTTCAACTTTATTTAAGAAAAAAACGCGAATTGCGCGCGGAAGCTACAAATCTCAAAAAAGTAAAACAGACTACACAAGATAAATGATACACACTTTTACGTGAAAACCAATGAACATTTGCACTTATGCCGTGATCACATGGTCAAAGACATGCTATTAAACCAATTCTAGCTTTTTGTAGTACAGGTGCGCTATGGGTTACAATTTCGCACCAGCCACTCGAAACAGATGGGACAGAAATAAAACGATTTTAATGTACATGCATATAAATAGTGTCGGTGACGAAGCATTACTTAAAGGCGTGGTTCTCATGACCAGGCATCCTTCATTCATAGTATATCCCCGATTGTAAATCAACGTAAAAAATAGCGAATCGCGCTGAGACACACACACACATACACGGAAAAAAACTTGATATAAAGCTAGTTTTTGGCTACTTTTTTGTCCCCTTTTTGAAAAAAAAAAATGGCATTCACACCTTTCTTTTCTTCGTGATTCTTCCTTGTATTGGAGCCGGCAAAGCTGTTTCCATGTAAGAAAATTCCTCATGTTTCACAAGATTGTCCATCAGTGCATTTTCTGGAGGTCTGATGTAGTATAGATTGACACAGTCATATATTGGCCTTATTCTGTCAGTGTAATCGGGACTCCATGCTTGAGGCACACTTGTTTCAGACTTTCCTTGGCGGAAAATACGCTCATCAAGTGCAATCGTCGTGACAACGTCATAAATTTTAACCAGTTTGTCACAAGCATAACACTGAATCCTGTGATATCGGTCAAGGATATTTTTTATAGTAATTTCAAGATTGGGATTAGGGCGGTTAGATGACTGGTCTTTCCCTGGGAGAATAAACTCCCCAGGACAAATGTCCCCCTTGACATGTCCTCCTATTGTCAGCATCGCAATAGCCGATTTCGTTGATGGCTTTGCAATTGTGTTCCAAAATTTCACTAAGCCGCCTGCAAAGTACCCTTTGCTTGTTGTGAAATCAAGATGAACGTCGCACCACCCCGCCACGCATTTTTTAAATTCCTTTCTGACTTCAGAATCTGGCTGAACTGAACCACCTTTGGAGTCATCGTTATCCTCATCGTCAGGAAGAGCATTGAACAACAATCTAAAATCATAGGTGAGTCCGTTGTATGTAACGACCATATCGTAGCGCCGAAGAAATGTAAATAGGCGCAACGCTTCTGATTGTTTGCGACCAAAGACATGAATATCCCAGTGGATATGTTGCATGCCAGGAGGAGGTGCAGGTAACTCTGATGGGGTTTTCATCGTCTCATTTGTTGTCACGTCTTCATGCGGAACCATGACAGCAAATCCATTTGCCCTGTCTGCTTTATAATTTTCACTGAAAGCTGTAAATAAACAGACCTTATATTTGGTTATTTCTATCACAGCATCAATTTCCAACGCACTCATTTTTTTTTGAAACAATCAGTTAGCAAAAAATCAAGTGATATAATTTATATAAATTTTTAAATGTAGATTTATAGGTCGGTGTACGTATTGTTATATAGTGTTACACGGTAAACGCGACCCATTTTCCCCTTCTACAGGTTACAACCCAAGCAAAAAACGGATGCGTTGCCTTTTGGCGCGCTGTTTGTAATTTATTTTTATACATAGCCTGTTTTTCGCTTGAAAGCGCGTCCCAGTTTGCGCTCACTACTCCTACCATATGACCCGCCTTGTCTTTTTTAAGCCATGCCTTCTTAGTTCGGCTTATGTTTGATGTGCTTTTTTGCAGAGTGTTAATGGGAACTCCTCGGCGCCGAAGAACTGGCGCAATTGATTCCATATCCCAATTTTTGCGGTTTGTGAAGCAATCTGATTTCTGCTTGCGGGCTGTCGCTCCTCTACTTGGCGCATTGAAAGTACATAATTGACGGGTGTGTTGCAACTCATAAACCATAGTGCCATTTAAACACGAATAAACGACACAGGACGCAACGCGCTTAATACCATAGATTTTTTTGAATGCTTCTGTTGCGAATTGTGTTTGTATAATATGTCTCGTGCGTTCACTGTTTGTTACTCCTGATGTCATTTTTGCTTGGTTTGTGCAAGATGTATCATAACATTTTTGCAGCAATTCTCGTGTATATGTTGCCGTGGCCTTAAGTTCTACAACCACTACAGTTTTTGTTTTGTTGTTGTATCCCACAGCATCGATTCGTGTTCGTATTTTTGACTTGTCGCAGTACACAGGGATATCTGACATGACAAGCTCGACGTTGTATTCTTTCAGGGCTGCAATAACTTGTCTTAATCTATTTTTTATGAATCCATGATGATGTGCGACCTGAAACGACTTTGTGTTTCCAAGAACCTCTTTTTGTGTTGTATATTTTTTTAATGCGCTGTCTAACATGCAGCCAACTGTCATACCATTTCCTGCCATGGTACCGTATTCCTTCATAAGCGATTGTCTGATTCCTCGTGCTATTATCCACAAGTCTCTACAGTCGACATGCTTTGGTTTAAATTGCTTCCCGTTACAAAGATGATTATCTATGAATGTATGGATACCAATGTACACCTTGGGCGCTTTGACCAAGGGTAGTTTGCTTTCTATGATTGTTCTTAAAGAATCTTCGTTTAAAACAGACATTTCAATTTTGCACAAAGGTTATTGATATTTAAATAATTGAAAAAATATGTGTATACATATAACCGTGAAAACAGTGCAAAAAATATTGAATATTAATTAGTGTGTAATATATGAGTAGATATTTCTCGAATTATGAACTCTAATTTATTTTATTGAATAAGTTTCATGACACACATATACAAACAAAAAAAACATGGCTTCTCGACAAAGAAATATCACAGTGGGTTCTTTCCATGACAAACACGAAACACTTTTTGCTCGGTGTAAAATGTATCTGGCACAGTTGCTTTGCGAACATTTGGCACACACCCTGTTTATTTTGAAGCCTTCACCCGAATCAATGATAAAGGCTACCATCAAACAAAAGCACGTGCATGTCGATGAGACAGAAATGTATATTAGACAATTTTTACGTGTATTGTTGGTACAAAGCAATGAACTAGATTTGGTTTCTGTATCAGTGTATGATATAACTAGCACTCCTTGCGATTTATCTTTTTATATGAGAGGTATTGCTACATCGGAGGTTATGGTTAGAAAAGCAAAACAATATCTGGGAATGGTGTTATTGGCTGAGCTCTTGTCGTACATTGATCCACAATATGATCCCCAAAAGAAAGCATCCCAGATAAAAGTTATACATGAACGCGCAGCAGATGTGGATATTGACGTAGTTGACGTGATATTAAAGCTGGTTGTTGTGTATGCCAAGGCAAACCACATTGTGTTTCCTGAGAATACATGGCTGGACTCCAAGACCTTGATACCTCACGCTAACCCGGATATAGTGGTCCACGCAAGAAAATTATGTGCGGGGCACATTGCATCAGTCGAGGCAGAGGAGAAGCATCGTTACAAAGACACACAAAGATATGACCCTATCGTGAGCGTGATGGCAGATTTATCGTCAAACTCCGCGCCACTACGTCTATCATTGGAGTACATTGATAGCTCGAAACGCGTGAATGCCATGTTTATGCGGTCGCTGATACAGGCTTCTGTGGAAAATGTAAACACCAAAGGCATTGAACCGCCCATATTTACCAAACAGCACGTTTTCAAGAACGAAACCTTTAATCGCAACCCGTCCATTCCTTTATGTTGCGCCGGTGACCGCTGTAAGGCAGTGATGAATTTACCAAACAGTCCTGGTCCCTTGCATATTATGACGACTATGGAAGAAGAGCGCCGAATCGATAATGGGGAGATTCTCACGTTTGATTGCAACCGATTTTGTATAGAGTGTATAACCACTTTCAACTACGAGGTAGAGAAGGCATTTTCATTGGAGTGTGTTGGTCAGGACCCTATAATGTACCCACGTCATTATCCGGAGTTTACAGTCATTGTGGATGACAGGATGTCGTTTACCGAGGAAGAGACATACATGGCAAAGTCTATGGCCATGCGAGTGTTACTGAAACCGCTGGCGCATGCTAGCCGAAGGATGATACCTACGAGAGAAATGTCCACAGATCGTCCAATCACTACTATGGTCAACGGGCACTATCAACCTCAACATTACCAAGAATCCATTAGCGATTCTTTTTTTGGACATGGCGCGGCAGGAACCAGCACACTGTCACATTAATTTATCAATTCATGTCGCGCCAGTTAAATAAAAAAATAGATAGTCAACACAAGACAGTGTCATCAACGCAAGATGTTTGTACCGACAAGAGACGACTTTATATGTCATACAACGATGATCCGGAAACTAGAGAACATTTGTTTTCTCCGTTCTGGAAATGGGCTTTTCATTGCCATGATCGGTATAAAAATGAACTACGGGTATCGGAATCTGGGTTCTTGAAGCGCGTAGCAGAAAAGCGTGTATGGTTAATGTATGATTATGCCACCCGATACAGACTTGAAGCCACCTCCGTCGGATATTACATTGATTTGCACATCCCTTTGATACTGGCAAATGAATGTGAAACGTTGTACGACGTTTACGAACGAAATTTACAGCCAGAGAGTATGTACATGTACCCCTTGTTATGGGAAAATTTGTCCGACTACGAAGACATAATGACTGCTTTGTGGTTCGGGAACGACGCTTACTTTGAGAAGCATCGAAATCTGAAAAAGTTACTGGATCGCGGCTTCTTCACGCTTGTGAATATCAAAGATTCGAATAAGACACTCACGACTGCGATGTCAGCAGAGCCAGCATCTATTGAATATGAGATGGCGCGTCACCTTATTGGACTTTCATATTTGGATGGATATTCTGGAAGCACTGTCATCAGGACTCCGACCGAGCGCATTTTTTTTTATTCGAATGATCTTTCCGCCATCAGTAAGACTTTTGTACAAACAAAAACCAGAGAAATTGTTTGTAAATTTATTATGGAAGTTACAAAGAGTTGCATGGGACTTTTGTTTGTCATACAATCGATCCCACAAATGCACCGTTTGCTTACTTACCTACCTTTACACACTGTGGCCGCCACAAAGTTGAAACAAGCTATGACGTCTGACGGCAAGCGACACAAAAAATCGGTGGTGTTACAAAAGTGCTGTCAGTATGTTAACGATTATTTGGATTTGATATCTCATCTTACACGTGATCAGCAATGGCTTCGCACGATCCATTTCACCTCGGGTAACACTGTTGCGCCTGTTCGAAAGATGGTGCCATTTAAAATAAAGACCATCATACGCGATCCGTCTCGTTTCAATTGTTTGTGTGGGTGTGATAAAACGGTATCAATCGAAGAGTTGTATATTATTGCTACAAAGTATCGGTGCTCTGTTGGATTCAGCTATCATATGCTGAAAGAGATGCGATTATCCGAATTTATAATTGATCAGTTGCGCAAACCTGATATGAACAGTGGGATGTTTTTTTGTTCGTGGGTCAATGCAATTATTTTTATTGTGTGTGATGTCAGGCAAAATCATAAGCCTTCGTTTGCTCTTGATTTATGTGGACCGATCAGAGATGCCCATAAATCCATTGATGCGAAGCGGGAACACGTTATATCAGTTTGCAACATATGTAATTTGTGGCAATGCATCATACTGAACGCAGGGGAACAGTTCTCTGCTAGTCACACAGATGGAGTGATTATTGACTCTGGTCCCTGTACCAATGCATTCCCGACTTTGTATGAATTGCAGACACGCTCGCCTAATTCATATCGCAGGCCTACGATTGCCTGTGGTGTTTGTCACAGTGGCACCACAAACGTGGATATGGTTGGGTGTTTGTTGTATGGGAAGGGGGACATAGCAGAGGAAATTCGACCTGTTATGAAATGTTGCGGTTGTGGAAACATTACAGAGTTGGAAAAAATGATTTGTAGCGGGCAGTTGGTATATTGCAAGGAATGCATTCCTGTGAGTTCAGTACAATGTATTTGTGGTGATATTCCATCTACCAAAAAAAACCCTATAATTACAGTTGACAGTAATAACATCCTAGTGAATGTATATTATTTATGTGTTAGGTGTCATTACAAACATTGTTCCATGAGTATCATTCGTCACTTGAAAACTTTTCCAATGTAATTTTTTTTAATGTTATCGTCATTTTATTAAAACATATATACATATATATATATACTTATTCATGCCTTTTCTTCATGGGTCTTAAAACAAAACATAAAGAAAAAAACATACAAATTAATTGTCGTCTGTAGCAAGCTCAATCCCATTCCCGTAATTATCCATGCATACGATTTTAGTCATGCACGTTCTTATCTCCGATTTAAGTGACGTCTTGTTGTTTTCATAGGAAAACCAATCGTTAGGGTGGTCGTGGGATTCGATGTATACTTTTTTATACCCCCAGTTTCGAGCTGCCACAATCAAAGACCATATATGAAAGCTCGAGTGTGCATCCTTAACTATCCACATATTTCGCTTGCCCTCCAGGTCTTCATCGGTCAATTCCTTGATTGTTTGTCTCACCTGTAGCAAATCTTTTCCTTTTCTCGATATGTATTGAGATTTCCCGCTACCAGCACCACCATACACTGTAATGAGCTTAGGTAAAAAAGGAACTGTCATTCTGTATATATAAAAAATTGTATTAGTATGGGTTGGAATCTAAAACCAAGATAGGTATTTACCCGTGTGAAAAATACCACATATTTAATAATTCCAAATATACTTGTATATAATTATTTTTATTTAAATATTTATATATATACAATTAATCGATTAGCATTATGAGTCAAAAACGTTCTCTTGGGTCTTCATTTATACCACCACTGCCGCAGACGGCAAAGAAAATGAAGACGGCAATTGGTAGTACCAAGAAGAAACCCCAGTCTGATAAAATGTTGGCCATGCAATATATCTCAGTTTCCTTTTTACGGACGGGGTATGGAATGTGTGACAAGATTATTGCAATGTGCGCAAGACGGTCTGATTACAGTGGGCGTGACACTGAAAGTGATATTGTCATGCAAGATGTGAACGTGTTTTCGGCTAAACATTCAGAGGCAAGCGAATTATTGAAATCGGGAGTGACAGACGACACCCGTGACATTTTTGAAAAACGGTGGACTGCTTTAAATTACTCAGAGGCTCAATGGACCGAATTATGGAAACCTAATCTTCAGTATCTGGCAACGCTCTACAATGACAAGGAGGTCAAGTTTCGTAAAACCAGTGCCGAGTTTACAGGTGCCGCTGTATGTGTCCTCCGCAAGTTTGCAAAGAGAGCCAACGAAACAATCTTATTGTTCGAGAACATGAATGACATTCTTGCGTTCAATTTTATGTTACACAATATTTCTGTTCAGCCACTTTCTTTGATTATTCCTAACTGCACTATCGTGGACATGGACGTGTATTTGAAAGGGCGATGCAGGCAAATCGCCAACTCTGATGTGCCTCTTCCCTGGGAGGATAACCCATCGATTTTAGAAATGAAGAAGAAATGTAGCAAGAGGGGACTTGAAGGTCTATCCACATTCTTGCATTTTTTATATACTCGCACTGATTAATTTTTTAATTCATGTAAAAAATATTAAAATTAAACAAACAGAGCGCAACAAAAGAAAATACCCACATGTAATAGAATAGAAAAGTGTCTCCTGGATGCACCTGCCGATGGTTCTGTCACGGGACCATCGGGTTCAGTGCCCGAGACCAAACACTCATAGGGTAATGTCGGGCAAAGCCCTTCAGTACCACACCGATCCATACACACCTTACCAGAATTGCAATCATTATCAGACAAACAATATGCCGTTGTATACCCAATGTCTTCTAAGGCGGCGAGTGTCGTTGCTGAAATGCATGTTTTGGACCCACCAAGCCAGCCAGTCATTAATTCGTTGGTCAAAATGCAAGTCGGTCTGTTAATTGGAAGAACTGTTCGTTGTGTGGTACAGCACTGACCACCGTCAAGCTCGTCCCAATGAGCACCCTGCGTACCATCCCCTCCCTCGTTCTCTACTGGTATGCCTTCTTCTGTCAAATCAAACTCCTGATTAAAAACAGTCTTACTGGGCGCTGCATATATAAAATTGGATACCGTTATAGATGTGTAATATCCCCAAGAAAACGGAATGCCTAATGTATGACCAATCTCATGGAGGGCTACAGATAAGAATGCATTTGTAGATATTAAATTGGGGATGTATGTCGTTGAGAAGATAATTACCCCATGTGTAATATAAAAATTATCGTCCGTGCCTGTAGATGTCACATAGGTAGCTTGTGCAAGAACACCATTTGATAATTCTTTCGCTGATATTGTCAAGTCAAGTTTTTCGTCCGTAAACTTTCTATCAACAATCAAATCATCCCATATAATAATTGCATCTTCGATAAGTTCTGTTGCTCTACTGTCGACTTGTCCCAAGTTATTTTCAATTGACACCGTACCAAAAATAGATTCTGACCTGCGCTCTCGTTGGCGATGAGCGACAGGTCGTGTAAATTGGTGCGCGTGAGAAAAGAATGCATCGATGTCATCAATGTACAACTCTATGACAGAGTAATGCGATTGCGAGGCCGCTACAATAGTCATAGCAACCACCAGAAACATTTTTGTAAAGGGGAAACAGTCTCCTCTATTCAGAGTGTTGATGTGTTATTTGTGACATCTTGTTTGTGATTACAGTCAGCATCAAACAGATTGACATTACAATTGTAAGATACGAGATTTGCCTAATGTGCAAAGATTTGTCTGCAAAACTGTCGACGCAATCGAGTACTTCATCTATCATTGCTGTTAATAAATCGGTACAAAATGTAATTAATGTGTATATTATTAATTCCTATATATTATTAAATCATTAATTACGGGGTCGCATTTTTTTAAATAAATAAAATAAAATAAAAATCAATTTCGGTTCATGCATGATGTTCAATTGGAAAATATGGTTAGGTTAGATACATTATTAAAAAAAACATGCTGTATTCCCACGTTTTTGTGAAATTCTTATTTAAAATTGAGAATTAGAGTCAAAAAATATTAACTAAACCCCCCACACTTTATTCTCACGTTTTTTTTAAATGAGATACATTATTTAAAAAAACATACTGTATTCCCACGTTTTTGTGAAAAACGTTATTTAAAATTAAGAATTAGAGTCAAAAAATATTAACTAAAACCCCCACACTTTATTCTCACGTTTTTTTTAAATGAGATACATTATTTAAAAAAACATACTGTATTCCCACGTTTTTGTGAAAAACGTTATTTAAAATTGAGAATTAGAGTCAAAAAATATTAACTAAACCCCCCACACTTTTCTCGCTTCTCTATTCAAATATTCACTTTTCACTTTTATCATATCTGCTCACAACCCTTATTCAGATTTTTGAATAAAAGTATAAAGATGCCATTTACGGATTGGGAGACAACGGACGAAAAAGCACAAAGTCCTAACAGCAATGATGACTATAGCTCAGAAGATACAGACGGGGATCAAGAAAATGCCGATTTAACCCCTGAGAATTTCAAGTCTCGCGATGATGGTAAGCCATCACCTCGAACTATCTTGAGAAAACTTTCCAAACCTAAAATGACAGATGGGCGTTTAACAGGTGACACCAGAAAACACGGAGATAGCATAACTGATGAGACTGCAATCTCGGCGGTAAACTCCAGAGCGAAGAAGACAGATGGGCCATCTCCTGTCCTGCAAGAACACACAAGCAAGAAGATGGCAAAAATACCAAATAATACGACGCAAAAGAAAAATTGCACCAGCAAGTCAGCAGCAGCGAGTGATGACGAAAGCGACAGTGAAGACGAATCTGCATCCTCCGCAAGTTCTAGTGATTCGGATGAAGATGACGCGCAGGAACAGGGCACTATTGAGCATTCGTCAAATAAAAGCGAACAGCACGAGAACCATGGAAAAAATCCCAGTGAAGAAGAAACGCTTCTAATGAGCAGCGCCACACATGAAGTAAAGCACCCAGCGCCTCTAGAAGCAGTACCCGAGAAGTCCACCACTGTGAGTACATCTGCAACCGCAGGTAAAGGAAGCGGCGCGTCGAGTGATAAGACAAAATGCACCGAGTCAAAGTCTGAAGTCAAATCAGTGCCAGAGTCACGAGATGACCAATCTTCGAAGAAACCAAAATCCATCCTCGAAGATATACATCACGTGATCTTGAATGACAACGAAGACGGTTGGGAAAAGATTCACGAATCATCCAAATTAATAATGGGGAAACCTTTGGTATGTGAAGAGCCCAACGATGTTGCCAGGGAAAGAAATCTACTAGATGATCTCAAAGAAGACGACACATTGGATCTGGAGTGGTATTATGATGTTGATGGCAAAAGGTACATTGGATACACCACAAAGGAAGAACCGGTGGTATACATGTATCCCGTATCTGTAAAGGACGAAATTGCCTTCTGGGAGCAGGTGTGTGTAGATGTACCGTTTAAAGGAAAGCAGCACAAGTTTCAAATAAGTATGTATTTGACTTTGGGCGAGTTATTAACTGAAAGTGGGAGTTCACATATTGCAAAGTACCTGTTCGAAGAAGCAATCTGCACAACAATGGAAAGACGTATTTTGTCACATGCCGTCAAGTGCCACATGGCAAACAAGTCTACACAGAAAAATCCCAAAAGGAAGCCACCCACACAGCATAAGAACGAGACACCGAAAATCAAGACATTTCTTGCAAGTGCGAGCTCCGTATCACAGTCGAAGCCATCCCGGCCACACCAAAAGAAATCCAGAGAACCAAAATATGTGGGTCAACGGGATCATCTCAATTCAGAGAAAAGAACACAGGAAGAAGAGTCAGCCACAACCCCAACACTTGGAAAAAAGCGAAAGCGTGAAGCTGATAAATCGAAGGAAAAACAGAAGCAGAAAAAATTGGTGCAAAAAAGCCTTCAAGAAGTAACCAACGAAATTTCGGAAAGAGAAAAAGGTTCACAGCGTTCAAACCCTTCTTCGGATACAGCCCCGTCAAAAGAATCTACAACAGAGAAGCGAAAGAGGGGCACGGCTAAAAAGAAATCAGACGACCAAATGATAAAGAAAATGAAGGCTGCAAAAATTCTTATAGATGACACGCCTCAAACTGATGAACGTAAAAAGTCGGAATCCGACGTGGACAGCCGAGGCAAGCCACAGGAAAGTGCCCGCAACGATACAATCTTGTTCCTGAAAGAAATATCAGTAGAGGATGCAATAGAAGCTCTGAAGAAAGCGGCTGATAAATTAGGGTATAATGTAGCTATAAAATTCGAATCTAAAGATCTAGGTTCCAATTTTTAACCCACACTTTGTTTAGTGAAGTTTTTTTTATATATATAATAATATACAATTCAAATGCCCCCCCCCCAAAAAAAAATAAAAAAAAAGTTATAGAGTGTATTTCGATTTGGGTGCTTCATACATAATTTCAATCCCCTGAATAAAAACAACAAAGGCAACTGTAACGCCAATCAAAATACTTTGAGATACACGAAAATTACGATGGCGACGGGTCAAATACGAGCTTGTATCTCTAGTAGACCGGTCAAAGTCGTTGCGACAAACACCAGAATGTGTCCCGCATCCTAAAAATGCTTGTTGGCATCTTTTTAGTTCAACATCGTTGCAAATAATAGAAGGAGTGTATAAAGTGATATCGCGTATGACCCAGTTGTCACAATAGTTACTGTTGCAACCATGAACAGATATATCAGAGGTGACAGTCAAGTTGGACACCAATGTACCACAAGAAGAATACAGCGCATTCAGGCGTTCTTTACTCCCAAAATGGTCAACGCATCCTGCATCAGACACTCTTAGGACAAGTGCACACGAAACCGCAAAATAAAAAAAATACACACCAGCCATGTTACAATTGATATTGCGCGCAACACTGGCTCTGCCATATCAACGCCACTTTTATATATAAAGATCAAATGGTCACTATTACACTACAAAATACCTGCCATGTATATATATATATATATATAT
>Ga0075476_10000249_pt1 | contig 23324 bp, 19 predicted proteins | sample DEB08_DNA_5_FD_76339 | JGI IMG/M metagenome (GOLD analysis project Ga0075476, IMG submission 76339) | Aqueous microbial communities from the Delaware River and Bay under freshwater to marine salinity gradient to study organic matter... | ecosystem: Environmental > Aquatic > Marine > Coastal ...
ATAAAAGCTAACTTCCCGGCGCGATTAGCATTTCGTGTAACTTCAAAAATTGATTCGAGAACTATTTTAGACGGATCAGGAGCGGATCAGCTCATTGGTCGTGGAGACATGCTATATACTCAAGGAAGTGAAATGGTTCGACTCCAATGTGCTTTTGTTGATACCCCTGAAGTAGAAGAAATCACCTCTTACATTGGCAGTCAAAGAGCCTATGCGAGCGCTCACCTACTTCCCGAATACGATGAAGATTCTTCAGAAAGTTCTTTAGTGGATGATATCTCTGAGCGAGATGCACTCTTTAAAGAAGCAGCTGAAATCGTTGTACAATCTCAACAAGGTTCGACTTCACTCATTCAAAGAAAAATGAAGATTGGTTACAATCGAGCAGGAAGAATCATAGACCAACTTGAAGCAGCGGGTATTGTTGGGCCTTTTGAAGGTTCAAAAGCCCGTCAAGTACTTTTCAAAGACACCATAAGTCTTCAGCAGTATTTTGATAATGAAAAACAAAACACCTAAATGAAAATAGCCGTTCAGATCATTACTTTCACTCTACTCATCTTTAGTAGTATGACAAAAGCTCAAAATAGCGGTGAACAGTACCTAGACCGTGTTTATAAGCGTGTTTCTGAGGCCCCTGCTGTCCAAATCAGTTTCTCTTATCGCCTTCAAAATAAAGAAGCCGGGGTTAATCAAACTACGGAGGGAGAGCTTTATTTATCAGGTATTCAATACCACCTTACGCTTTTTGGAACCACTCAATTATTTGATGGTGAAAAAACTTACACCATCATTCCAGATAACGAAGAGGTAATGATTAGCACCTATAGTTCTAACAATGAAGGAGGACTAGATCCTTCAAGTCTCTTTAGTTTTTACAAGGATGGGTATCGAATCGAGTTAAAGGAGGTAACTTCAGAAAATCAAGCCTTCATACAATTGTTTCCCATTGATAGTTCATCTGAGATTTCTGAAATTATTGCTCAAGTAGACTTAAATACCGACCAGTTAATTAGCCTATCGCAGATCGGTCTTAACGAAACACAAACGATACTAGTTGTAGAATTTTACGAAGAACTAACGACGAAAATGCCCTCAAAAACTAGTTTTGACAGAGCTTATTACGAAGGATTAGGCTTCTACTTCATCGAAGATTAAACCCCAGCATGCGAATACTCGATAGTTATTTACTTAAGCGCTTTGCTTCTACCTTCTTTAGTGCCTTCGCTATCGTTCTTTTCATTTTTATTTTTCAAGCAATTTGGTTATTCATCGATGAATTGGCAGGTAAAGATTTAGACATCACCATCATCGGTAAATTTCTAATCTATTACCTCCCTACCATCGTAGACGATGTGATGCCTCTTGCTGTGTTACTAACCTCAATACTAACCTATGGTTCTTTAGCCGAATATTATGAATTCGCCGCTATAAAAGCATCCGGGATATCGCTTTTCAGAGCTATGCGAAGTACTTTAATTTTTTCGATTGTACTGGCAATTGCAACCTTCTTTGTAGCAAATAATATCATCCCTGCCTCAGAGCAGAAAATATTCAATTTAAGGAGAAATATTGCTCAAGTAAAACCATCTGCAGCTATTGCAGAGGGTATCTTCACTGATATTGAAAATACAGATATGACCATAAAGGTTGGTCAAAAGTATGGTGATAATGATCGTTTATTAAAAGATGTGTTGATTCATCAAAAATCTGAAAATCAACAAAATACAGTAGTAATAAGCGCTACCTCAGGAGAATTTATCAGCAATGAGAATTCTAATCTGTTAGAACTCGTACTGTACGACGGATATTATTACGAGGAAATTTTACCCTCCAAAGCAAAGGACCGAGAGAATCATCCCTTTGCGAGAGCTAATTTTGACACCTATATCAAGTACATTGATTTATCTAGTCTTAATGAGGTTGATTTAGATAAAGAGTCATCTATAACAACGGACAAGATGAAGCCTATGAGTCAGTTGTTGAGCGATATAGATTCATTACGTATCAATAACAATGAACAAATTGAAGCATTTACCGAAAATACGCTTACCCGAATTGGGGCTTTAGATGTAGGAGCTAATGAGTTTCTTAGATCAACAGCCGAAAAAAGTAAAGCTCTAGAACTACGTGCTAAAGAAGGGCCTAAACCCACTGATCCTGATAGTATTTTTTTCGCTAAGCTTAGCACGCCGAAGGATAGCATTTTAAGACTTATTCCTTCTTGGCAACGTTCACAAGCTTTAAAGTCTGCTAGAAATAATTTAGCCGGTCTAAAAATCACCGTGGCTCAGAAAGGATCTGAGATGGGTAAACGTTTTGAATTTTACAATAGACACATCATACAGCTACATAAAAAGTTCGCTTTAGCCCTTTCTTGTATTCTACTGTTTTTTATCGGAGCTCCTATGGGTGCAATTATCAGAAAAGGAGGTTTAGGACTTCCAATGGTGACTGCTATCATTTTCTTTTTAAGCTATCATTTCTTGGGTGTTTTTGCAGAAAACTATGCAAAAAGAGGAAATATACATCCTATTATCGGCGCATGGTTTTCTACCTTTGTCATGTTACCTATTGCTTTTTATTTAAGTCGATTAGCCTTATTAGATCGAGGACTTATAGCCATCAACTTAAATATTTTTAAATCAATTACTCGCCTTATTAAGGGCTTTAATAAATAATTGCTAAGCTTTATTATGCATCAAGAGTTAGATTCTATTGAGAGTGCCATCGAAGCCGTTAAAAACGGAGAAATCATCATTGTTGTAGATGATGAAAATCGCGAGAACGAAGGCGATTTCTTAATGGCTGCTGAGAAGGTTACTCCAGAGCATATCAACTTTATGGCAAAGTACGGGCGTGGATTAATCTGTGCTCCTCTTACAGAAAAACGTTGTACTGAACTAGGTCTTTCTCGAATGGTGAATGACAACACAGACCCCTTGAAAACGGCTTTTACCGTATCTGTCGACCTTAGAGGAAATGGAGTAACAACAGGTATTTCTGCAGAAGACAGAGCAAAAACTATACTCGCATTAACCGAGCAGGAAACTAAACCGCACGACCTAACGCGCCCTGGACATATTTTTCCTTTAATTGCTAAGGAGGGTGGTGTACTCAGGCGCACCGGTCATACAGAAGCTGCCGTAGACTTTGCTAAACTGGCAGGTCTAAAAGAGGCAGGTGTGATTGTCGAAATCATGAATGAAGATGGAACCATGGCTCGTTTCAATAATTTATTAGCTGTTCGTTCTCGATTTAATTTAAAAATGGTGAGTATCGAGGCTCTAGTCGCCTATCGTATGCAAAATGATCGTCTCATCGAAAAAGAATTTTCAGAAACCATTGAAACTCGCTTTGGTGCGTTTCAACTAAACGCTTATCGTCAAACTACCAATGATCAAATTCATCTGGCATTTACAAAGGGAAAATGGCAAAAGGGTGAGACTGTAACAGTTAGAATTCAACCCCAACGTTTAACCGATGGTTTAGTGGAGTTTCTCACTGCTTCAAAAGATAATGGGCTAGAAAATGTTTTTAGTGCAGTAAAAAAGGAGGATAAAGCTGCCATTATCTTCATCAACCATAGATTAAGTAATAGTGGGTTGTTGAGCCGTTTTAGATCATTATCTAATGCCAAAGAAAACAGCGAATCTGGAATAAAAATGGATGAAAAAGATTTTGGGATAGGAGCTCAAATCTTAAACGACTTAAATCTGACTGCCATTCGTTTAATGACCAATTCAGACCTTCAAAATAGAGTGGGATTAGCAGGTTACGGAATTGAAATCGATGGAGTGATCCGGTATTAAAAAAACCAGAGTTTAATCGCCATTATAATTACCATAACTATCATTCCGGCTTTTACAAGCCCCTCTCCTTTTTTGACCGAGAGACGAGCCGAGATCCAACCTCCGACCATATTACCAAAGGCAAGTAGAAGACCTATTTTCCAATCAATCAAGTCATTTACTAAAAAGACGACGATGGCTGCAACCGTATAAATGCCAGCGACTAGTACTTTCGTAGCGTTCGTTCTGATCAAATCCATTTTGTTAAAATAGTTCAACCAAATCATCATGATTAGTCCCATACCGGCATTAATAAACCCGCCATAAATCCCAAACACAAAGAAAGCTGCGATTGATATCCATAAGCGCTTTCCGCTCAGTTGTTCGGCAATATCGGTAACATCCATTTTTGGTTTAAATATCATCAGTAAAACGATGATGATCATAATAACCGCAAGTACCCTGTTAAACATTCCTTTTTCAAAATCTACTGCAATCATGGCTCCTATAACCGAGCCAATGGTTGCAGATAAACCTAGATAAATACTAAAAGGAAAGGTGTTGATTTTTTTACTCTTATAACCCGCACTGGCTGAAAAGGCGGAAATCGCTATTCCTAAGCGGTTAGTTCCATTGGCAACCGTCGGATCTAACCCAATTAAAATCATAGCTGGAAGCGTTAATATCGAAGCTCCTCCCGCAATTGTATTAATGAATCCTGCTATAAAACCAATGACTACCATTAATATCCAAATGAGCTGCTCTTCCATGGCGGCAAAGATACCGCTATACTCGATATTTTAACAAACCTAATTCATCCCATGAATATTTAATTTCTATATTGAAACGAAAATTAATCTGAAACAGAAATGAGACTAGTTTATGCCTTTTTAGGCTTATTGTCATTAGCCAGCTGTGGCTCTAAAACAGAAAATAAAATGGAAAGTACGGAAAGTGGTGTAGGCGGTCTTGCCCTATACACTGTGCGCGACGAGATGAGCAAGGACCCTAAAGGTACCCTAAAAGCAGTTGCCGATGCAGGGTATCAATATATTGAAGCCGCCGGATACGATAATGGCACCTATTACGGGATGCCTCCTACAGAATTCAAAAATTATTTAAGCGAATTAGGCTTAGTACCTAAAAGCTCACACCAAGGATCAATCAGTTACGAGAATGCAGATCAACAGATTGCAGATGCCATTGAGGCAGGCTTCGAATACCTCGTTGTTCCTGTGCCACCGATGGGAATGTTTATTTATGATTTCGAGACTCATGCCATGGGAATGAATGGAAACACTGAGACGCTTATTAAATTTTTATCGGTTGTAGGAGAAAAAGCTAGCCATGCTGGCATCCAATTACTTTATCACAATCACGACTTTGAATTTAAAGCAGATCCGGATGGAGTTACTATGGTTGATCGTATTTTATCCGAGACTAATCCTGAACACGTAAACTTTCAAATCGATTTATTTTGGGCAACGGTTGCAGGGGTTGACCCTATTGAGTATTTCGGAAAATACCCTGGACGATTCAAAGCTTTTCACGTAAAAGATAGAGACGCAGATGGAAATATGGCAGCTGTTGGAAAAGGAGAGATTGATTTTAAAGCGATCTTTAAACATGCAGACCATGCAGGTATGAAATACTACCTAGCAGAACAAGATAACACAGGAAATCAAGCTCCTTTAGATGCAATTGTTGACTCTCAAAAAGGGCTACAAGCTATAATCAACTAAACAAAGTTGTGAGTCATTATTTAAGGCTAGGAATGAAAATTCTTAGCCTTTTTTATTTGATCTTGTAGGAGAGTGTAAATAAGGTATTTAGGTCAAATGACCTGAGATCGGTATTGGGTAGATTATCAAATCGTGTTGCGATATCTAATCCTACAGACATTCTATCTGATACAGGCACCTTAGAATTTAGGTTTGCTAATACCCTAAAGTCCCTCATTGACTGAAGGCTTGGTTGATAATAGAGTACTAGTGCACTCTTCAGTTGCCTATCTGCAAGCTGCAGTGATCCCATTACATTTCCACGAAAAATAGTTGTCGAAGGGTCGATCGTGAATTCCTCTCGCTCATAAAAAATACCAACGGATAAAAAATCTCTGGTATCCTTGGCATCTAAAGTAGCATTAACTCCGATCAGATACCTTGCCTGCAGATCTAAAACATTATTCGACTGAAACTGAAAATAGGTGTTCAACGTAGTTCTTTTCGAGATCGTCTTGTTGTATCTCAAATGACCGTAGGTTGACGAACGAATTGATGTCCCTTCTGAGCTTACAGTGTTGAATCCTCCTATAAACCAAATTGCAGAAGAATCCCCTAAACTATGGCCTGCTACGATATCTGTTGCTCCTACAAATAAGCTCTGGTTGCCTTCAAAGTAATTCAAACTAAGTTTCGATTCTAGATACCAAATACTATCGAGTTTATGCGCAAACGCTGATGTATCAAGTATGTTTTGTGCGAATCCCCACGATATACTTAACAAAAATAAAAGGGTAAATAATTTTTTCATCTGAAAGTTTAATGCTGCAAAAATAAAAAGGGGTGGTTTAAAACCACCCCTTTTTTGATTTTCTAATAAAAGAAAGACTACAATTGTTTTTTAGCAAGGTAAAAGTCAATCTTCTCGCAACTAGTATCAGCAATTCTAGCGTCCATTTCTTCTAGGTTATTCAGCGGAGGAACAATTACCTTGTCTCCTGGCTCCCCATCTCGAACCTGTGTTCGGATGGGTCTCAATGAAAAAGCCCAACACTGCGTGTTGGGCTTTACTTTGGCGGAGAGAGAGGGATTCGAACCCCCGGAGGTGTGACCCTCAACGGTTTTCAAGACCGCCGCATTCGACCACTCTGCCATCTCTCCTAATGGGTGGCAAATATAATGTGATTTTCTTTTAAAAGAAAAGGCCACGAAAAAAATTCGCAGCCTTTTTATTAATTTTTCAAATCGGTGAATTACTTCACTTCTTCGAAATCAACATCTTCTACCGAATCAGTATTTGAATCTCCCGAAGAAGCATTAGGATTAGAGTCTGGTCCTGCTTGAGCTCCACCAGATTCTGCCTGTGCCTTATACATTTCTTCAGAAGCATTTTTCCATGCCTCATTGATCTTATCTAGAGCAGGTTTTATTGCTTCTAACTCCTTAGTTTCAAATGCTTTCTTCAGTTCATCTAAAGCATCTTGAATTGGCTTCTTCTTATCCTCAGATAATTTTTCTCCAAATTCAGATAATTGTTTCTCAGTCTGAAAGATCATTTGATCTGCCTCATTCAAAGTTTCAGCTGACTCTTTTACCTTCTTATCCGCCTCTGCATTTGCTTCAGCTTCCGCTTTCATTCGGTCAATTTCTTCTTGTGTTAATCCAGAAGAGGCTTCGATACGAATGTCCTGAGACTTACCTGTTGCCTTATCCGTAGCTGATACTTTGATAATACCATTGGCATCAATATCAAAAGTCACTTCAATTTGAGGCGTACCGCGAGGTGCAGGTGGAATACCATCTAAATGGAAACGTCCGATAGTTTTATTATCTGCCGCCATTGGGCGCTCTCCTTGAATCACATGAATCTCTACAGATGGTTGGTTATCTGCCGCCGTAGAAAACACTTGTGATTTTTTGGTTGGAATCGTAGTGTTTGATTCTATTAACCGAGTAGCAACACCTCCCATAGTTTCAATACCTAACGAAAGTGGTGTCACATCTAACAGAAGTACATCTTTAACATCTCCTGTTAAAACACCTCCTTGAATCGCAGCACCAACAGCTACTACTTCGTCTGGGTTTACCCCTTTAGATGGAGCCTTTCCAAAGAATTTTTCAACAGCTTCTTGAACTGCAGGGATACGTGTTGATCCTCCAACTAGGATAATTTCATCAATATCACTCTTCGATAAACCAGCAGATTTAAGCGCTGATTCACAAGGCTTAATGGTACGAGCTACTAGGTCAGCAATCAACTGCTCGAACTTGGAGCGACTAAGTGAACGCACTAAGTGTTTTGGACCTGAAGCAGTAGCTGTCACGTAAGGCAGGTTAATCTCTGTAGAGGCTGAAGATGAAAGTTCAATTTTCGCTTTCTCAGCAGCTTCTCTTAAACGCTGAAGAGCCATGGCATCTTTACGAAGATCAATACCTTCCTCAGCTTCAAACTCAGCAGCTAGCCAGTCAATAATAGTTTGATCGACGTCGTCCCCTCCTAGGTGAGTATCACCATCTGTTGCAAGAACTTCGAATACTCCATCCCCTAACTCAAGAATAGAAACATCGTGCGTTCCACCCCCAAAGTCAAATACAACGATTTTTTGATCACTGTCTTTTTTATCCAATCCATAGGCTAACGAAGCAGCTGTTGGCTCGTTGATAATTCGCTCAACCGTTAATCCAGCAATTTCACCAGCTTCTTTAGTTGCCTGACGCTGAGCATCATTAAAGTAAGCAGGGACAGTAATCACTGCTCTTGAAACAGATTGTCCTAAATAATCCTCGGCAGTTTTCTTCATCTTTTGAAGAATCATTGCAGATAATTCTTGCGGAGTATATAAGCGATCATCGATCTCAACACGTGGAGTATCGTTATCACCTTTAACTACTTTATAAGGTACACGCTCTGTCTCTTTTGGTGATTCAGAGAATTTATTACCCATAAATCGCTTAATTGAATAAATCGTTTTGTGAGGGTTCGTAACTGCTTGTCTTTTTGCAGGGTCTCCTACTTTGATTTCGCCTCCTTCTACAAAAGCAATCATCGACGGAGTTGTTCTTTTACCTTCTGCGTTGGGAATAACCACTGGGTCATTCCCTTCCATTACAGAAACGCAAGAGTTGGTGGTTCCGAGGTCAATACCTATAATTTTACTCATAACTGAAAATAGTTTCGTTTTTGCCTCAATAAGTCAAGATTTATGCCATCAATAAAAGACTGACAAGCTGTCATAAATTGAATTAACTTTAAGCACAAATTAACCGATATGAGTGCGATTAGCTCGTTTGAAATGTTAAGTATTGGCATAGGCCCGTCTAGTTCTCACACCCTTGGCCCTTGGAGGGCCTGTCAACTTTTTAAGAAAGAATTAGAGCGCAAGATTATTGCAATTACAGATATTACATCTATCGAAATTCATCTTTATGGTTCTTTATCGCTTACCGGTAAAGGACACGCCACCGACAAGGCATTGATCTTGGGTTTAAGCGGCGCAGATTACGAAAAGGATACTACCTTAAAACTTCGTACAATTTTAAATCGGGTTATCGAAGAAAAACAACTTTATTTATTCGGGGAATCTCAACTCCTATTTGATCCACAGAAGCAGATCGTCTTTAATCGCAAAGCCCTTGAAGAACACGCTAACGGTATGACCATAAAAGCACTACTAACCAATAACGAGAGTATTCATGCGACTTATTTTTCAGTGGGTGGAGGCTTTGTGGTGAGCAAGCAAGTTTTTGAAGATGAAAAGGAACCTGAATATCGTTACCGATACCCTTCAAACAGAGGTAAAGATTTATTAGATCATTGCTCGAAAAATCAAAAAAAAATTAGCGATCTCGTTCTAGAGAACGAGTTCGAGAGGTACGGTGAGTCTTATACTAAAAAAAGATTCGGTGAGATCTGGCAAGTTATGCTCGAGGCGATGTATGAAGGTTGCCACACTACAGGTGAACTCCCTGGAGGTTTAAAGGTTACAAGGCGAGCTGCGAAAATGAATAAGGAACTTATTGAAAATTATAACTATTCTACACCAGAAGAGTGGATAGAAGCTATTAGAAACTCGAGGGTTCGATTTAGACAAATTCTACAATGGGTAAGCTGTTTTGCCATCGCTGTGAATGAAGTAAATGCAGCTATGGGACGAGTAGTCACCGCTCCAACTAATGGTAGCGCAGGAGTTATTCCCGCAGTACTTATGTATTACCTAGTTATTGAGAATCATGATGGGGGTACGTCTGAAATCGAACGGTTCCTTGCTGTTGCTGCAGAAATTGGAACCCTGTTTAAAAAGAATGCCACACTTTCAGCTGCTATGGGTGGTTGTCAAGCAGAGATTGGTGTTTCCTCAGCAATGGCCGCAGCGGCACTTACTGAACTTTTAGGAGGCACACCCGATCAGGCGCTTAGTGCTGCAGAAATAGCTATGGAACACCACCTTGGCCTAACCTGTGATCCAATCGGAGGATTAGTTCAAATTCCTTGCATAGAGAGAAACTCAATGGGTGCTGTAAAAGCAATTAATGCCACTCAATTAGCATTGGGAAGAAAATCAGGAGATTCTAAAATTAGTCTAGACCAAATCATCGATACCATGTGGGATACCGCTAAAGACATGTCTACGAAGTATAAAGAGACGTCCGAAGGCGGTTTAGCCATACGAGTTAATTTGTCTGATTGCTAAATTCACAGGACTTATTTCGAGTATCGTACAAAGCCAAAATTTTCCATTTAGATTCCTTTTCTACAAGTGTAAATACATTAGTACCACAATGAGAAAAACTCCCGTTAACATAGAATTCATAAGGAGTAAAAACCAAAGTCATTCCACTGGCATCAACAACGTTAAAACTAAGTAAACGCTCTTCAAAAGAAAGATCATCGGGTATAGCGCCTATAGCCTGAATAAAATCCTCAACCGATTCTTCCTTAGTTCTAACACCACTTAAAGAGTTTTGAACACTTACTAAACCCGCGTCAATGGTAAAAAAATCTTTAAGAGAAGTAGTGTCTTTCTTATGAAATGCTTCAAAAAAAGTCTCAATCACCTCTTTGGGATGCTGTGCGCTTAATTGATGAAAAAACAATAATACTGTAAGTAAAAGGAGTCGATAATTAGCAATCATAATTTACATTTACCTTTGTTGAAAATTAGTCATTCAAATGTCAACAGCCAAAAAAACATTTAAACGAGTAACCGTAAAGTCTCTTTTAGAGATGAAGCAGCAAGCAGAGAAAATCTCTATGCTCACCTCCTATGATTTTACAATGGCGCAATTAGTTGATAAAGCTGGGGTTGACGTAATTCTCGTCGGAGATTCTGCTAGCAATGTATTTGCTGGACACGAAACTACCCTTCCTATCACCCTAGATCAAATGATTTATCATGCATCTTCGGTAGTACGCGGAGTTTCAAGAGCTCTTATTGTTGTTGATATTCCGTTCGGAAGCTATCAGAGCGATTCAAAAGAGGCGCTTCGATCTGCTATTCGGATTATGAAAGAAAGTGGTGCTCATGCAGTAAAAATTGAAGGTGGCGAAGAAATTAAAGATTCTTTAAAACGAATACTTGGCGCAGGAATTCCAGTCATGGGTCACCTTGGATTAACCCCTCAATCCATTTACCAATTTGGCAGTTATAACGTAAGAGCAAAAGAAGATGCTGAAGCTGAAAAGCTCATAAGTGATGCTTTACTATTAGAAAAGCTTGGATGCTTTGCTATCGTTTTAGAAAAGGTCCCTGCAGCACTTGCAAAAAAAGTGGCAAATCAACTTCAAATTCCAATCATAGGTATAGGTGCAGGAAACGGCGTTGATGGTCAGGTTCTAGTTGTTAATGACATGTTAGGTATGTCGACTGAGTTTAGTCCCCGATTTTTAAGACGCTATTTAAATCTAGATGAGCAGATTAATGGAGCTTTAGAAAAGTATGTGTCCGATGTTAAGTCAAAAGACTTCCCAAACGAAAACGAACAATATTAGTGTTAGAAGTTCTATTCGAAGACAATCACTTAATTGCTGTAAATAAACCTTCAGGGGTTCTAGTTCAGTCTGATAAAACCGGAGACACTCCCCTATCTGAGCTGATTAAAAGTTATCTGGTTGATAAATACAACAAGCCCGGAGAAGCTTACCTTGGAGTAATACATCGCATTGATCGTCCGACTAAGGGAATTGTGCTATTCGCTAAAACTTCAAAAGCACTCACAAGAATGAATAAGGCTTTTGCAGATAGAACACCTACTAAAAAATACTGGGCCATCGTGTCCGGAGAATTAAAAAGTGATTCGTTCAGGCTGGAGCACTGGCTGCTTAGAAAACCAGTAAACAATAAATCCTACGCACACGATAAAGAAGTTAACGGATCGAAAAAAGCCATATTAACAGCAGAAAGACTTGTAAGCTCATCTCATTATCACCTTCTCGAAATTGAATTAGAAACGGGTAGACATCACCAAATTAGATCTCAGTTATCTAAGATAGGCTTGCCCATAAAGGGAGATCTTAAATACGGCTCTAAACGCAGCAATTCAGATAGCGGAATTGATTTGCTTGCTAAAAGTTTAAGTTTTAGCCACCCTGTTTCGAAAGAAACTGTAGTAATCAATTGTCCAATTCCTAGAACCGGTGCTTGGAAGCACTTTAACTTCTAGGAAGGTCTTATATTTACGCCTTTATTTCAAGTCAATCGATTTATGCATATTTCTCATCGCTGGTTACATGATTATTTAGATTTCGATTTAAGTCCTTCTAAGACCTCAGAACTATTAACTGACCTAGGACTTGAAGTAGAGGGCCTAACCTCTTATCAATCGATCAAGGGAGGTCTCGAGGGGATTGTTGTTGGAGAAGTAATAAGCTGCAAGCAACACCCAAATGCTGATAGACTTAAAGTTACCGAGGTAAATCTTGGTGATCAAGTTGTTCAAATCGTTTGTGGGGCGCCTAACGTCGCAGAAGGACAAAAAGTTCCGGTAGCCACTGTAGGCACCTTGCTTTATCCCACAGAGGGGGAACCCTTTAAAATAAAAAAGAGTAAAATTCGAGGAGAAGAGAGCTTTGGGATGATTTGTGCAGAGGATGAAATGGGGATCGGAACCTCGCATGATGGCATCCTAGTTCTACCCGAGGATACAGAAATCGGAATACCTTTATCGAATTTATATGAAACCTATGAAGACCATATCTATGAGATCGGTTTGACACCGAATCGTTCAGATGCCATGAGCCATTATGGGGTGGCACGAGATCTTAGAGCTGGCCTAGCTTTAGAAAAGACCCAACCTCCACTAAATACCATACCGGTTTCTTCATTCCATGTTGAAAATACTACTTCACCGATTGAAATTGAAGTTGAAGAACACGAATTAGTACCTAGGTATCTAGGGGTAGTAATTAGCGGAATTGAAGTTAAAGAATCACCGACCTGGTTAAAGGATCGTTTAAAAAGTATCGGATTAAATCCAATCAATAACATTGTAGATGTTACCAACTTCATTCTTCATGGGCTTGGTCAACCGCTGCACGCCTTTGACTATGAAAAAATCAAAGGATCAAAAGTAGTGGTCAGAAAAGCAAAACAAGGTGAAAAATTGCTTTGCTTAGATGAAGTCGATCGTGAGTTAGATACTGATGACCTTGTTATTTGTGACAATGAAAGACCAATGTGTATCGCCGGTGTTTTTGGCGGATATCACTCAGGAGTAAGTAATACAACAACTAGTATCTTTCTTGAAAGCGCCTACTTTGACGCTGTGAGTGTTCGCAAAACAGCAAAAAGACACGGATTAAACACAGACGCTTCATTCAGGTTTGAGCGAGGTATCGATATCGAATTTTGTGAAATAACACTAAAGCGTGCAGCCAACCTAATTCGTGAGGTTGCAGGTGGTGTAATCTCAAGCGAGATATCCTCTTTCTACCCTAAAGAGAAGGAATCGGTTCAACTTTTCTTGAACTATGAGAAGTTAAATACCATTCTGGGGCATCAAATAGAGAGAGAAAAAATTAAATCGATTCTAGTTAGTTTAGATTTTAGAATTCTCAATGAAACAGAATCCGGGCTGGGACTGATCGTACCCCTATATCGAGTCGACGTTACTAGAGAGATAGATGTGGTTGAAGAGATTCTAAGAGTTTATGGTTACAACCATATTCCGATTCCACAAAAACTAATGAGTACACTAAACCGTTCTAAGTCTTCTTCTAACCTGCAGAACCAAAACAGAATAGCTGATTTCCTCGTCAGTCTAGGGTATAATGAAATTTTAACCAACAGCTTAGTACCGCTTTCTAGTAATCAATCTGGGCAATCTGTAGGGTTAAAAAATCCTTTAAGCAAAGAACTCGAGGTACTAAGAGATCATATGATAGGAACGACGCTTCAAAGCGTAGCTTTCAATCTCAATCGACAGCGAAGCGATATTAAGTTCTTTGAATTTGGTAAAACCTATTCCAAAAAGGGTAAAGAACTTGAAGAAAAACGAGAACTTGTTCTAGCGATTACTGGCAACAGATACCCAGAAAACTGGATGCAAACGAGATCTGCCACCAATTTTTTTGATATCAAGACGGTGACTTTAGAACTTCTAAGACGGTTAGGTATTCATGATTTACAAGAATCACTTTTGAATAATGAACATTCTTTATTCGCAGAAGGATTGATTATTGAATCTAATGGTCAAATTATAGCCAAATTAGGACTTGTTCAAGAAAGTCATCTAGAGAATTATGACATTGATCAAAGTGTATTCGCCTCAATCGTTTATTGGGATTCAGTTCTTGGCTTATCAGACCGAAAAGAAGGAGAGAAATTATACACTACCATTGCAAGATATCCAGCGGTACGAAGAGATTTAGCGCTATTACTCGATGATAGTGTTCTCTTTAGTGAGATCAGAGAAGTGTGCTTTGAATCAGAGCGCAAATTACTTAAAAAGGTTAATCTGTTTGATGTCTACAAAGGAAAATCACTAGATTCTGGTAAGAAATCTTATGGTATTAGTCTTATTCTTTCTGATCCTGAAAAAACACTAACCGATAAGCAGGTAGATAAGGCAATGGAACGAATCGTTAATAATCTTCAAGAAAAATTTGATTGTTCATTACGATAAACAATTCCTTTTTTATTGGAGTTATTGTAATTTTGAAAAGCTAGAAAAAGATTACTATGATTCCGAAACTCAACCTTTTAGAGAAACTAAGATCTCAAAAAGAAAAAGACCAACAGTTCTATCAGAATATTGATTTCTCTAATCTATTTGAGTATCCGACAAAAAAAGAAGCAAATTCAACTCTTGAATTTCGCTTAAAAAATCTTGACTACAGTGCAATCAATTTAATTGACGCTGACCAGTTAAAACTCGGAGAAGTATATCATATCGACAGTATTCGTAAAATAGCAACTACCTACAGGCTTAGATTCTTACCTCTTAAGTATTTTAAACCTTCACTGCCGAAAGAAGCCTTACAAAAAATCCAAGATTTCGAACACAGGCATCAAACCGAAATAAAGAACCTTCAAATCTTAGCTCCTTCTAAGCTATTCAAATTAGAAAACCAAGACGATCCGTTACTATTCGCTCCTATCGGGAATGGTTATTACACCTTAATTCACCAATGGGGTAATGATCTTAATGGTTTTAGAAAATTAATGGTCTGGCCACTTAGAGGTCCTGTAGAATTAGTAATCACTTTGCTATTTGTAAGCTATCTACTCACCATGCTTGTACCTGATGGATTGTTCTCCAAAGAAGACAGTTCAGCTCAATTTTGGATCTTGTTCTTTTTCTTCTTTAAAGGAGTTGTTGGCTTAACGATCTTTTACGGAATTTCAATGGGCAAAAACTTTAACCCCTTTATTTGGAACTCAAAGTATTTTAACGCTTAACTATACATGGTATTTCTGAGTGCTTTGATGTCTTTGCTTTCCATATAGTCATCAAAGGTCATGTATCTATCGATCACTCCTTTTGGAGTAATTTCAATAATTCGATTCGCCACAGTGTTTGCAAACTCATGGTCATGAGTAGTGACTAATAGGTTTCCTTTAAATTGTTTAAGCGAATTATTAAAAGCGGTAATACTCTCTAGATCGAGGTGATTCGTTGGTTCATCAAGCATAAGAACGTTAGCTCGAAGTAGCATCATTCTACTAAGCATACATCGAACCTTTTCTCCACCTGAAAGAACATTGCATTTCTTCAAAGCTTCTTCTCCACTAAACAGCATTTTACCAAGAAAGCCTCTTAGGTGAACTTCTTCGCGTTCCTCTTCCGTTTTTGCGTACTGACGGAGCCAGTCTACTAAGCTTACCGCTTCATTGAAATATGCGTCATTATCTGCCGGCAAGTAGGATTGTGTGGTAGTAACTCCCCAAGAATAGGTGCCAGAAGCTGCTGTCTCCTCTCCCGCTATAATTTGATAAAACGCAGTAGTTGCGCGAGCATCTCTTGAAATAAGTGCGATTTTATCGGTTTTAACCATGTTCAAATCGATCTTATCAAAAAGCACAGCACCATCTTCAGATACTGACTTTAATCCCTCTACTTGAAGAATTTGATCCCCTGCTTCACGTTCTCTCTCGAATATAATTGCTGGGTAACGACGTGACGAAGGCTTAATATCTTCCACCTTCAACTTATCAAGCATCTTCTTTCTTGAGGTAGCTTGCTTACTTTTTGCTACGTTCGCACTAAATCGTTGAATGAATTCTTGAAGTTCTTTAGCTTTTTCTTCAGCTTTTTTGTTTTGTTGTGCACGTTGACGAGCCGCTAACTGGCTACTTTCATACCAAAAGGTGTAGTTACCCGAGAAGAGATTGATCTTTCCGAAGTCAATATCTGCAATATGGGTACAAACGGCATCTAAAAAGTGACGATCATGCGATACAACTAGTACAGTGTTCTCATAATTTCCAAGAAAGTCTTCAAGCCAGCTAATTGTATCATAATCGAGGTCGTTAGTAGGCTCATCCATGATAAGTACATCTGGATTCCCAAATAGCGCCTGAGCTAACAAAACTCTAACTTTCATTTTAGGATCTATATCAGCCATCAATTGATAATGCAAATCCTCCTTGATCCCCAAATTGGAAAGTAAAGCAGCCGCTTCTGAATCAGCATTCCAGCCGTTCATTTCTTCAAATTGAACCTGTAGTTCGCCTATTCGATCTGCGTTTACATCACTATAATCTGCATAAAGAGCATCAATTTCTTGTTTAATAGTAAACAGTTCTTTATTTCCTCTAACCACTGTTTCCAATACTGGAAAATCATCGCAAGCATTATGGTTCTGCTCTAAAACAGACATCCGCTTACCAGGTTCCAGATGAACGTGTCCTGAGGTAGGGTCTTGCTTTTTAGAAAGGATCTTCATAAAAGTTGACTTCCCTGCACCGTTTGCTCCAATAATACCATAGCAATTGCCGTGAGCAAAGGTTACATTTACCTCATCAAATAATACACGTTTTCCGAATTGAACCGAAAGATTAGAAACTGAAAGCATAAAGAATTAACCGTTTAATTTTTTGTGATCTGCAAGAAAGGCGGCTAAACCTTTGTCGGTAAGTGGGTGATTTAAAAGTGCAAGCATCGCTGATAAAGGCCCAGTCATTACATCTGCACCAATTTGGGCACATTCTACAATATGCATAGGATGACGAACCGATGCTGCTAAAATTTCTGTCTCAAAATCATAGTTATCATAGATATTTCGAATGTCCTCAATAAGACGAAGACCATCGGTAGAGATATCATCAAGCCTACCGATAAAAGGCGAGACATATGTTGCACCAGCCTTAGCAGCTAACAATGCCTGACCTACTGAAAAAATAAGGGTACAGTTCGTTCTTATTCCATTTTGAGAGAAGTACGTAATCGCTTTAAGACCTTCTTTGATCATAGGTACTTTTACCACAATTTGCGGATGTAGGTCTGCTAGAATCTCTCCTTCACGAACCATACCTTCAAAGTCAGTTGAGATAACCTCTGCTGACACATCCCCATCAACAATTTCGCAAATAGCTTTATAGTGATCTAAAATAGCCGATTCACCAGAGATACCCTCTTTGGCCATTAGTGAAGGGTTGGTCGTTACTCCATCAATGATGCCTAAATCTTGGGCCTCACGAATTTGATCGAGATTTGCAGTGTCGATAAAAAATTTCATGACTATAAATTGTAATGGTTAGCTAGTAGTTTTTCGTATTGTGTTTGACTCAATACTTTCTTCAACAAAAGTACCGATAATCGCTGCAATTTATTCGCAACTAAAAAGTGTATTCGCTTCGGTTTATTGGTAATGATTTCTTCTATTTTGAGGGCAACTTCGATGGGGTCCATTGCTGTATCTACATGCTCATCAAAGAGTTCTAATTGCTGTTTGTAGGTATTTTGATAAGCAGAATCTTTTGATAACTCCGTATTAAATCGTCGGCTGGCAATATCGGTTGCAAAATCGCCAGGAGCCAATGAATACACCGATACACCGAAAGGTTTTACCTCTAACCGAATACCTTCAGTAAGAATGGAAAGCGCAGATTTTACAGAGGAATAATGTGCTCTATAAGGCAATCCCATATATCCAGCAATAGACGTTACATTAATAATAGTACCTCCTTTTTGTTTTCTCATGAATGGCAAGACCTCTTGAATCATGGCAACAGGGCCAAAATAATTGGTGTCATAAAGGGATTTAACCTGTTCTATATCGGTCTCTTCAACAGGACCAGTCATACCTCTTCCCGCATTGTTAATTAACACATCTATTCTACCCTCTTTGTCTATCAGTTCCTGCACACATTGCCTGATACTTTTCAAATCGGTAACATCTAAGGAAATTAAGGAATAGTCTTTGGGGTTTGGGTAATTTTCTGGTACACGAGCCGTTCCATAAACAATAAAACCTTTATTAGAAAGATGTTCGGCTATTGACCTACCAATTCCAGAAGAAGCTCCAGTAATTAATGCAACTTGTGCCATAAGAAAAGAAAAAAGGCAAGCAACTACATCGCACCGCTACAACCACATACCCTTGCTGTGTTCCCACCCTGGGGGATTCTGCAGGAGCTGGTCGTGCAGCGCTTGCCGATGCAAAGATAAACCTATTTCTATTTGTCACAATTTTCGCATTAGCGTATTTTCACCGTATGAAGGCATATTTAGGAATTAGACATCTGCTCTTAGTTCTCACCTTTTTATTTGCCGGGTGTGCATCTAAAATTGAGAAATTACCTCAGGTAGGGGTCCAAAAAGGAGAAAAAATTTATCCAGGCTCTGTTATCAGGATGAATATAGATTCTAGAATTAATAACGAATCGCTCGTCTTTTTTATGAAAGAACAAAGACTTGATTATTCAAAAGGTATGCTTCAACTACCAGAAAATACAACTATTGGAAAGCAAAAGTTAATTGCTCGTTTCACCTTTAACAATAAAGAAGAAGAAATACCGATAACCCTTTCGGTATATGCTCCTGAAAAGCCGATAAAGATAGAGGCAGAAGTGATAAACACCTTTGAACACTCAACCGATTATTACACTCAAGGGTTAGAGTTTGACGGGGATTGGCTATACGAAAGTACAGGGGGCTTAGGCAAGTCGCTGATTATTCGCTACAACCCTTTTACTGGAGTAATTGACCAGGCAAAAAAACTTGGTAAAGACATTTTTGGTGAAGGACTTACCTTGGTTGATGATCAACTTTTTCATCTTACCTGGCAGAACGGATATGGAACTATTCGAAACAAAACTAACTTCGATTCTATTCAATCCTTTGAATATAGAGGATCAATAGAAGGTTGGGGGCTCACTCACGATGATAATTTCATTTATAAGAGCGATGGTTCTGAATTGATCTGGAGGCTATCGAAAGTAGACGCTTCTGAAATTGACTATCTAACCATCGGTTCTCAAAATTCATACTTCAAAAATGCTAATGAACTTGAACTATACGGAGACCTTATCTTAAGTAATGTCTACCAAAAAGACAGTGTGATGGTGATTGACAAAAACACAGGAGCAATCGTAGGTGTTCTTGATCTGAGCTCATTGAAAGAATTGATAGACAAAGGCACCTCATTTGACTCTCTCAATTCTGTGTTAAACGGCATTGCCTATCACAAAGAGCGTAAAACCTTCTTTGTAACAGGCAAAAACTGGAATAAATTATTCGAATTACGAATTGATTTTAGTCCGTTAGAAATTAAATAACGATCTATTTTGCATTAACTCGTTTACCTCTTTACGAACCGCAGCAATTTCAGTTTCGTTTGTAACATCTCTAAGTACTCTGTCAATAAGGGTAGCAACCTGACCCATCTCGGTTTCTCCCAATCCTCTAGTTGTAATTGCTGGTGTTCCCAATCGGATACCTGAGGTTACAAATGGAGACTTATCGTCAAAAGGCACCATGTTTTTATTCGCTGTAATATCTGCCTTTTCTAGAGCCTTTTCGGCATCTTTACCGGTTACACCTTTATTTCTAAGATCAATAAGAATCATATGATTATCGGTACCTCCAGATATAATTTGATATCCGTGTCCAACCATTGCACTCCCTAAAGCAGCTGCATTTTTCTTCACGTTGACCATGTAATGTAAGAAGTTATCTGTTAACGCCTCTCCATAGGCCACTGCCTTAGCCGCAATGATATGTTCTAGTGGACCTCCTTGATTACCAGGGAAAACAGCAAGATCAAGAAGTGCCGACATTTTTCGTAAACTACCATCTTTAAGCTTGATTCCGAAAGGGTTTTCAAAATCTTCACCCATCATAATCATCCCACCACGTGGGCCTCTAAGAGTTTTATGCGTTGTCGTAGTTACTACATGGCAATGTGGTAGTGGGTCATTCAATATACCTTTAGCAATAAGACCAGACGGATGTGAAATATCTGCTAATAAAAGTGCCCCAACCTTATCAGCGATAGCTCTAAAGCGAGCAAAATCGATATCTCGGGAATAGGCAGACGCCCCTGCGATAATCATTTTAGGAGATTCTTTCACCGCTATCGCCTCAATAGCATCGTAATCAAGCAATCCCGTATCACGATCAACACCATAAAAGGAAGGTTGGTATAGCCGACCTGAAAAATTCACTGGAGAACCATGTGTAAGGTGACCTCCATGAGATAAATCAAACCCAAGAATCTTGTCTCCAGGTGTTAAGCAAGCATGAAAAACGGATGCATTTGCTTGAGAACCTGAATGCGGTTGAACATTTACATAGGCTGCCCCAAATAATTCCTTAGCTCGTTCAATGGCAATATTTTCAATTTCATCGACCACTTCGCATCCTCCGTAATAACGTTTACCAGGGTAGCCTTCAGCGTACTTGTTGGTCAAAATAGACCCTGCTGCCTCCATCACGGCAGGTGAAGTGAAGTTTTCTGAAGCAATAAGTTCAATACCTCGTAATTGTCTTGAATGCTCTTTTTGGATTAAATCAAAAATCTGTTGATCGCGCTGCATAGTATTTATTTTTAGCAAAAATACAACAGTGATCACTTTAAAATTCTTCGGTTAACGACAGTTTTTAACAGAAATTACAAAGATTATCAACTGACGTATTGTCATTTAATTTTCTCTAATTCAAGACATAATGACATTTTTTAATTATCCTTTCATTTTGGCTTATTGTTTGACCCTAAAACTGAAAAAAAGAACATGATTGATATAAATTCATTTAGCCAAAAGGTTCAAGAAAGCATCGGGGAAGCCCAAATAATTGCCGAAAGCTTAGATCATACTTCGGTAGAACCCATTCATTTACTTAAAGCAGCCAGCAATAAAAATACCAACGAATTCGAATACTGGATAGGCTCAAAATCTCAATTCGATCGATTTCAAAAAGCTATAGATGCAAGTCTTAATCATTCAGGAAAAACTAAGGGATCAAATCTAGTGATGAGTAATTCTTCAGCTACGGTTTTAACTAGTGCTCTCGCAGGAGCAAGAAAGGAAGGTGTAGAAATTGCAACTCTCAAACACTTAACCATAGCACTTCTTTTAAAAGGAGGTACAGCAGCTTCTATTATGAAGGATGTGGGTATTACAGAAGAACAACTAAACCAGACACAGAACCCCTCTAGCTCTAATAATGGAGAAAGTACCTATCTGTCGCGATTTGCCAAGAATTTAAATGAATTCGCCGATAGCGGAAAACTTGATCCGGTTATTGGGAGAGATGATGAAATACGTAGGGTACTGCAAATCTTATCAAGAAGAAGTAAGAACAACCCTGTTCTAGTAGGAGAACCCGGAGTGGGTAAAACGGCAATTATCGAAGGCTTGGCGCAGCGTATTGTGGCCCGTGATGTTCCTGAAAACTTAAAGGATAAAAAAATCTACAGTCTAGATATGGGGCTACTGCTAGCAGGGGCCAAATACAAAGGTGAATTCGAGGAACGACTTAAGATGGTAGTAAAAGAAGTTAGAGAATCTGATGGTCAAATCATTCTATTCATTGATGAAATTCACACTTTGGTAGGTACAGGCGGTGGATCTGGCGCCATGGATGCAGCTAACATTCTGAAACCAGCTCTTTCTAGGGGAGAATTAAGAACTATTGGAGCAACAACTCTTGATGAATTTCAAAAACACTTTGAAAAAGACAAGGCTCTCGAACGAAGATTTCAAAAGGTACTTGTCGAAGAACCCGATACTGAAAGCGCCATTTCTATTCTAAGAGGATTAAAGGAAAAATATGAAGCTCACCATAAGGTGAAAATTAAGGATGAAGCGGTAATCAGTTCAGTGATTTTATCTGAGCGTTATATCACTAGTCGTTTTTTACCAGACAAAGCCATTGACCTCATGGATGAAGCAGCATCTAAACTTCGAATGGAGATCAATTCAAAACCAGAAGAGCTCGATATTCTCGATCGAAAAATCATGCAGCTCGAAATTGAACTTGAGGCCATTAAACGCGAAAGTGATCAAGAAAAATCAAAGTCTATTCATCTCGATTTAGCAGAATTGAAGGAAAAGAGAAACAGTCTATTCAGTATTTGGGAATCAGAACGAAGAGTGATTGATGAGTTACAGAAAACAAAGAATCAAATTGAAGAATTAAAGCTGGAGGCTGAAAGAGCCGAGCGCAATGGAGATTATGGAAAAGTTGCTGAAATACGTTACGGTAAAATCAAGGAAAAAGAAGAGATTTTAAAAGATTTAGAAATACAAAGCACTCCTAATAGCAATCAACTCATCAAAGAGGAAGTGACTTCGGAAGATATTGCAGAGGTCGTTGCCAAATGGACCGGAATCCCTGTTCAAAGTCTCGTTACCTCTGAGAGAGAAAAACTATTACATCTAGAGGAGGAATTAAAGAAAAAATTAATTGGACAGGACCATGCAATAGAAGCTGTTTCAGATGCAATTCGAAGAAGTCGTTCTGGACTGCAAGATGAGAACAAGCCTATTGGAAGCTTCCTTTTTCTAGGTACCACCGGGGTTGGTAAAACAGAGCTGGCGAAAACGGTTACCGAATTTTTATTTAACGATCCAAGCGCTATGACTCGTATCGACATGAGTGAATACGGCGAAAAACACAGTATTAGCCGATTAGTCGGAGCACCTCCCGGATATGTGGGATATGAAGAGGGCGGTCAACTTACCGAGGCTGTTCGCAGAAAACCATATTCTGTTGTGCTATTAGATGAAATTGAAAAGGCACATCCAGAGGTATTTAACACCCTTCTTCAGGTCTTAGACGATGGAAGATTAACAGACAGTCAAGGTCATGTGGTTGATTTCAAAAACACAGTGATTATTATGACTAGTAATCTAGGCAGTCACTTATGGCA
>Ga0075476_10000254_pt1 | contig 23163 bp, 22 predicted proteins | sample DEB08_DNA_5_FD_76339 | JGI IMG/M metagenome (GOLD analysis project Ga0075476, IMG submission 76339) | Aqueous microbial communities from the Delaware River and Bay under freshwater to marine salinity gradient to study organic matter... | ecosystem: Environmental > Aquatic > Marine > Coastal ...
AGATTAGCTATTGGTTTGCTTCCAATGAGTTTTATAATTATCTCAAGGGTAAAAATTAAATATAAACAACCTTTTTATCTGTATTCAACTTTACTTTATATGATATATTTGTATTTTTATTCACCGAACCTAAGTTTGGTGGAAGGAAAAACTCTATGGGGAAATATTGTAAAATTTGCCCCAACAGACTACTTAATTAAATTATTTAATAACTTCTATGAAATTGAAAATATTTTTTATATTTTATTTAAAAGTATCTATTCGATTAATTTCTTTAAGTTTGTAAATACTGAGAGATTACTTAATAACAACTTTGCTTCATCTTTTATTACTAGTAATAACTTAAGTGACAAACTGAATAGCAATATAGAAACTTATAGCAGTATTGATACAGCTTATCTTCTACTTGTAACATTATTAATATTTGCGTTTAGTTATTTATTTACGAACATTATGCATAAAAATGAGTTCTTAAATAATTAGGAATTGATTTTTTATTTGTAGTAAATGTAAGAACGTACAAAAGTATTGACTTAATTAAATTTTTAAATCTATTTATTTGATTTTATAATCTCAAAATTCTCTACATTTTTGGTTATTATTGTTCCACTAGCTAAAACAACCTCATCTCCAATTTTTACAAATGGCTCAATTCCAACATTTATACCTGTGCGAACTAAATTACCAATCTCTACAATCCCGGATGTAGAAAAACTTGGCCCACAACAAAAGGCTGCCCCTATCTTATTGTGATGCTCTATTGTTGAGTTAGAGCTGATAAATGACATTTTTCCAATTTCAGAATCAGGACCAATATGTACATTCGCAAAAATTATTGATCCATCCCCAACTAATGTATTTTGACCAATTACGGCTGAGGGGTGAATAAGAGTTACAATATTAATGTCGTCGTTAGACAAATCAACAAACTTGGCTCTCAACTTTGGATTATTTGATATTGCAACGGTAACATTTTTAATACTTTCTGATTTCAAAGCTTCATTGATTGTTTTTAGTTCAGTATTGCCATATTTTTGGATACCAAGAAGGTCTAATTTAGTCTCTTCACCATCATCAAAGTACCCCTTAACAAAATATTGTTCTGACTTAATAATCAAATCCAGAACTTGATATGCTCCATAACCTCCACCAATAATAAAAAGAGGTTCCCGGCCTTCTTGAATACTTAATTCATGTTTCCATTTTTTTATGTTTTGATCAGAGATTTCAATTTCAAATCTTGAATCGCTAGATTTTAATAATTTCTTTATATCCTCAACAGTTATTAATTCAATGTCTTTCAATTTAGTTGATAAAGTCTCTATATCTATTCCTGTAGTTTCAATGTACTTCATTGCAGGTTTAGATAAATTTAGTATTAAATCAATACTCTCTTTATCGGTAAGCTCCTGGTTATTAACAGATTCATCATAATTTTCATCGTCTGATATAACTGCAAAAGGTGTTTCCATATCTATATAATCACCCACTTTATGTTGAGTGAAAAAATATCCTTCATTTTCAGAATATATTTCAAATATTGCCTTTGCCCCCTCAACTTCTGCAAGGAGAATATCTTTCTTGACAAACTCTCCGTTATTAATGTAGATTTTGTGAATAAAAAATTCATCATCTGATGGAGAGTTTCTCTCTATAAATATTTCGTTTTTACTCATTTATACTTTCAATAATACTGATTAACTCTTCCATATTAGGAAGAGTATTCTTTTCGCTCTTACTAGTTGGTATCCAATTTCTCATTTTTGTAGATTTATAGTTATTTATCTTAGTGACTTTTAATAATTCAGATATCCAGTGATCGAAAATACTTGAATAGCCTAATGAATTGCTAAAAGCAATAATATTATTACCTGACTCACCTACTGATGTTTCTAATGTACCTGTATCGATATTGTTCATCTTTATTGGAGAAAAAATATTTACATATATTTCGTATTCTTTTGCTAAATATTCTAAATTAGAGACAAGTAAGTCAAGCTGCGGCCCCATCGTTAAAATCGTCACGCTGGGCTTTCTAGTTTTTGGTTTTAATTGGGTTATGAAGTTATCATTAGTAAGTGAGTACTCGCTGTAAATTTTATCGTTAACTTTATTGTTGTATAAAGCTTTTGGCTCGATTACTAATGTTGGTTTTTTTCTATATTCAAACTCATTTAAAATGTTTTCATAACTACTAAATACATTCGGAACATATATATCCAGATTAGGAAGGCCGAAATATATATTCTCCATACTCTCTGAATGTGTAGGCCCGTAACCATTACCCGAAAATCCAGCTGTTCTAATAAAGATAGGAAGATCAGTTTTAGCACCATAAATTGAGGGAATTTTTGCAATTTGGTGAAAAATCTGATCAAAATTCTGAGATAAAAAATCTGCAAACATTATCTCGACAATGGTATATTGCCCACGTAAAGCTATGCCTGCAGCGAAGCCTGTAAAACCAGACTCACTAATAGGCATATTTAACACTCTCTTGGGAAATAGCGTTGACAATCCTTTTGTTGCTTTAAAAGCACCTCCATATACTTTTCCACTCATAAAGGGATCGTCTTCTATATCTTCTCCAATTAAGACAGAAGATTCATTTTTTGTTAAAAAGTCTCTTAATGATTCATTAATATGCTCAATAAATTTTTGGCCAGTTTTGGCTATCTCAACATTGTCTTCATAGGTGTCCACATCCTTTTCAGTTTCCTCATAAAAAGAATCTGGGGATTTGATTACTTCGTCAAATAAATTTTTAATTTCCAAAATATAGTCATCATCATAACTTAATGCATTCTCCGAGAGTTTGTTATGTAAAATGTCATCTTCAAATAATGTCTCTATAAATTTATCGTCACGATTGTCATCACCTTTTGAATGTGAAGAAAGTCTCTTTGTCTCTAGATGAATAAAGCAGGGTTTGCTTTCCTGAATTGCACTATTTATTGCAGAAATCATTGAATCCATATTGTCACTATTACATTTGAAATAGCTCATTCCATATCCTGAAACAATTTTATAGATATCACCAAAAAAGGTTTTTTCTGTTGGTGTGGATTGAGCAATCTTATTGTCTTCGAGTACATAAATTATTTTTGAATTATGAAGAAGTCCTAAATTAAATGCTTCATAAATATGCCCAGCTCCTAAAGTTCCATCACCTAGAAACATTACTGATTTATAGTCTAAATTATTCTGTACTTGAGAACTGTATCCAACTGCAATTCCAGTTTGACCCCCTTGTATACCATTCGACATAAAGTTTTCATTTTTAAGATGTTGGCTGCCGCCAATTCCACCAGCAACAGCCCCCTCTTTTAATAAAATTTCAGCAGCAAGACCTTTGAAGTCTTTTGTTTTTGCTAGATAATGACCATGACCTCTGTGGTTTGAAAACCAATGATAATCTTTCGTATATTCAGACAATATGCATGGAAATACTTCTTGTCCGATGCAGGTATGAACAGTTCCATGAATTTGACCTTTCTTATACTCTTCAAGAAGTCTTTCTTCAAAATATCTAACTTGAAGAGCTCTTTGTAAAATATATTTAATGTCATTTTCCATACATCTTATATAGTAATAATGAACAATAGCTAAATAATAATTGTTGGAGAGTTTAAATTTTTTCTTTAAAACTAATTATATTTTTTCAGATTGCTCTGTGATGATAAGATTTCTGTACAAATACCTTTAGATGAAATAAAAATACTACCTCTTTTACCACCAGTCTCATGATTAAGGTCATAATCTGGAAAGAACACAGATTGAGAAAGAACTATTTTAAAATATTCTAAAGACAGCTCACTATTATCAAAAACTTCATCTCGACCATCGTAACCCCAATCTTGTCCATCAGGAACTTTAAAATCATCGATGCAAACAATGAAATTTTTCATCTTAAAAATTTGCTCAAGCTCATCTTGTAAAGGTAAGTAATTTCCCCAATGCGCATCAAGGTAAAAAAAGTGTGATTTATCATTAAATTTATTGTTAATTATATATTCTGATGAATTTTCATTAAGAAGCTCCACGTTATCTATTTTTTGTAACCTTGCAGCAGCAACTAGGTAATAAAGTTCTGATCTTTCAATCGTAATCACTTTTTTTGCATACGCAGAAAGATACTCCGTAGTCGACCCAAGGAAAGTACCTGTCTCTAAAATTACCTCTGGCTTATAAGTTTCAAGTATTGAAGTTATGATTTCAGTTCTTTTAATTTGGGAGTTAAATGGTTGAGAAGAGTAATATTGCAAAAAACTGTTATCTAGGTTAGTTATATTTTGTAAAAAATCTACTAAGTCATAATGGTCTTCTTTGCTTAATTGAGATATCTTTTGAAAATACTCTGGTGTAAGGAGGTAATTTCTAAAAAAGTTATTTTTTTTAAAAATGATAAAAAATAAAATTTTAAAAACCTTAGTGATCCCTCCAAGCATATACATATGTTAAACAATTACATTGGTTACCGGGGGAAATAAAATTTTATATTTTGAATTTAACTCGAATTTTACCTGCTTCAATGTAATCTGAAATTCTAGGACTGTTTTTATTAGCCTCTCCAAAACAATCATAACCAAACTGGCTACTTTCAAGTTTTGCTAATTTTTCCTGGATATATTTTGGATGGTGTTCTAATTTTGTTTTGCGAGTCTGCGACTTTAGCCTTAGTTTAATCATGCTAAACCAGGCATCAAAAGCTTCTTCAGGTGTTCCACCTCCTCTATCTCCCCAATCATTAAACTGTCTATTCCAAGCACGCGCGAACCTGGCTCTGTCTTGAGCAATTATTTTCTTTGTTCTAAAGGTTGAGTCGTAATTCCAAAGAGGTGTACGACTAATTGGGACATTGTTTTGTGATAATAATTTTTCACCTAAAACAGGTAGACAAAGATCTCCCCCGCCTTCAAAGCTCACATTTGGAAATTTCTTCTTATTGATAGCAAGTACTTCAAAAGCTTTAAGGTGAAACTTATGGGGTGTAAAAAACTTATATTTTGGTAGGGCAACAGCAGGAAATTCAGAATTTTTTTTCAAATTAAAAATTAGATTCTTAATATCGTTTTGATGGATAAACATATCGGTAGGTATATTTATAACCCAATCTCCAGAACATTTTGATAAACCTTCATTAAAAGTTTTACCGATATGACTCCAAACAAACTCTTCCGGCCAATTTGATCCAACGATTACAACTTCATCAGCAATTTCTTCATAACAACTAAGTGCTTCTCTCCATGGATCCATTCTTTCTTCAGGATTAGTCATGTGAGTAAAAATTGAAAGTTTCATAATAAATGGCCTTTGTTCTATGAAAAAACTACATTCTCATTCCTATTATATTCAATACTTGCTGTGCTCTGTGGTCCCATGTATGGTTTTGAACAATATTTTTATATGCATTAGTTAAAATTTTAGTTCTAGTTTCATCAGGAATAACAAATTCTAAAAATAGCTTCTTAATCTCAGAAGGATGCTCAAACATTAAGCAATTCACTTTGTCTGTGAATAAATCGTTATAAATATTGTCTTTGTAATTACACAGAAGTACGCTCTTATTTGTTGCCATCACTTCAAAATACCTAGTACCAATTATGTCAGCAGGTCCAGTGGAAGAAAAAGTAACTTTTGATTGAGATAGATGCCTTGCATATTCTTTTTGAGAGTTATTCATATGTGATGAAAATATTATTTTTTTAGAGTACCAATAACTATCTTGAAATAATTCATTCATTACTCTTAAGCGAACATTATTATCTTGTTCTTCCCTAATAACCCCACTGAAGGAAATATCATATTTATAATTTGATCTTCTTGTTTTGTAAATTTTCGGATTGACTGCAAAGTTAACTCTAAAAAATTCTGTTTTTGATTTTTCAGAAAACTCTTCCTCTCTTCCAAGAACAGTAAAAGCACTTTCAAAGTTATTTCTCTTTATCCAGGACAATTTCTCATCAAGCCTTGTGTATTCTTTGTTCAAAAAAATAAACTTAGGTATATCTAATTTTTCTAAATCATTTAATTCTTTATCACCTATGTCAGTTGCTCCAAAGCCAATTACTAGTGCATCCGGAATAAATCTAAGCTGATTGATAGACTCCGAAAGATTTTCTAATGAATTTATTTCAGCAAATTTACTGCATTGTTTTTTAATAGAATTTTTTATATCTTGATAATATACATATTTTTCACTGGTTTTATTTTCAAAATAACATATATTGAGATTTTTCATAATATTATTTATTGTATACCTTAAATAACCAATACATTACATTATCATAAACTTAATAATGGATGAATTAAAATACTACAAAAATACCTCTGTACTAGTGACTGGAGGTGCCTCATTTATTGGTAGCCATCTTACCGAAAAACTTTTAGAAATTGGTGCAAACATTACGATAATAGATGACTTATCATCTGGAAAACTTGAAAATTTAGAGAATATTAAAAAAGAAGTTAATTTTGTTCATGGAGATGCAAGAGATGATAGTATTTTGAATCAGAGTTTAAAAAATACAGATATTGTTTTTAATCTTGCTGCAATGCATGGAGGTAGAGGCTATATTGAAACTCATCCTGTTGAGTCTGTAAATAATATGGTATTAGATCATTTTGTATTTGAAGCTGCTTGTAAAAATGGTGTTGAAACTATTGTTCATGCAAGTTCAGCTTGTGTGTATCCAACAAATCTTCAAGATAGTGAAGATAATAGAAACTTACTAAGTGAAGGGGATGCAAATTTTGATGAACCTGGAAAAGCTTTTTCTGATGGAGAATACGGTTGGGCAAAACTTATGGGAGAACTTCAACTTAACGCTTTTGTAAAGCAATATGGAATAAATGGTGTTGCTGGCAGAATTTTTACTGCTTATGGAGAAAGAGAGAATGAGTCTCATGCCGCAATAGCACTAATAGCAAAAGCAGTTTTAAGAATGGACCCATATCCAATTTGGGGAAATGGCCAACAAACCAGAAACTTTACACATGTTCAGGATACTGTAAAAGGGCTCTTATTGTCTGGAACCGTTAAGGATGGTTTTTCAACATTTAATATAGGTTCTTCTTCTCACCACACAGTTTTAGAGCTTTGTGAGGAAATTTTCAGAAGTATTGGGTGGTCCCCAGTGGATTACGACTTCCAATTAGATAAGCCGGTTGGAGTTAAGAGTAGAGCATCAGATAATACTAAAATATCACGAAAATTTAACTGGGAGCCTGACACAAGTTTGAAAGAGGGTGTGAAGAGAACTGTTGAATGGTATGTTCACAATCTTGATGATACAAAACTAGAAAATTTAGAATATCTTCTTATGGAAAGATAGAATTAGAAAAATATTTCAGATGACTTTATTAGAAAAAAGTATTGTTAAGTATAAATCTGATATTTTTGGAGTTACACAAGTAGGAGCAGGGACTGGTCAAGAAGTAAAAGTCTTCACAAAAAATAATATTACGAACGTTTATTTGTTTGAACCACAAATGAGACCATTTGAAAATTTAAAAAATTATAAAGATAAAAATATTCATCTTTTTAATTACGGTTTAGGTAATGAAAATAAAGAAGTGGAGATGTTCACTACAGAAAGTAATACTGGTGCATCATCTTCTATATTAAGCCCCAAGCTTCATTCGGTTTATTACCCTGAAATAGTCTTCAGTAATAAAGTGACAATAGAAATAAAAAGATATGCCTCTTTAGAGGGTATTAATGCAAATTTTTTGGTTTTAGACGTTCAAGGTTATGAACTTGAAGTACTAAAAGGATTTGACGAAAAAATTAAAAACTATGATTTTATATATACTGAGATATCCAGAAAAAAATTATACGATAACGGAGTTCTAATTGCAGACCTAGATCTTTTTTTGAAGAAAAAAGGTTTTATAAGGTCAAAGACTTCTTGGGTAAGCAACAAACCGACAGGAGATGCTCTTTATATTAAAATGAAGGGAATTAAAAAATACAAATTATTTATGACTTTAATTAAAAGTAAATTTACTAATAATTTTTTCTATTTTGGAATCATTTATTTTAAAGATTTACAAAAAGTGAAGTACACCCTTAAACAGCTGCTTAGAAAAACCCTAATTGTTAAAAAATATTTTTAGGTTGAAGTTAATTAAAAAATAAAATTTTTTAAAAATATCTTCAGAGTAAAACCATTAGTTTTTATGTGAACGTTAAACAAACAAATGAATTAGGGTTTCTTAATGTTTACTATATATTTTTTCAAAAGAGACACTCGTCTCAAAAATCTCACTTTAATTGTAAAATAATCTTGTTTTTGAGTCTTAACTTTTCTGTTAGTGTTATTTTTAAATTTTTGCTCAAATATGTTTTTTTCAAAATTAATTTCCTTTGGTGAAACTTTCAAATTATTTAATACAAATGGTAGGCTAATCTGATCTCTACTTGAAAACTTAATAATATGAGACCACCACATCACGGACATTTTTTTAATTTCATCAGTGTTTCTTTGTATACGAAAACTACAGTCATATAGACCATTCTTTTTTGGATACTTTTCAAATTTGTAATATTTATATTGATTCTTGATATTTTTGCTGTAGTCAAGTTTTTGAATTATAACTTCTTTTGCTTCATCGTATACACATTCTCTTTTTGAATGTTTCATCAAAGCCATATCATGTTGATTTAAATATTCATCTACTAATATTTTGGGGTCCTGCTTTAGAATTAGATTGCTATCAATCCATATAAAATATTCATATTCGGGTAAAAAAATAAAAGGAAGAATTTTAAAAATTTTTGCATTGATTCTATTTTTAAAATATCCATCACTTATATATGGGATGCACTGAATCTTTTCCCAAGAATTGTTTTCATTTAATTTTGAGCTATCAGTAAATGCATAAAAATCAGCAGAATTATTGTAACCTTGTTCAAGTAAGTTGCTTTCTTTTCCTATTGATGAAGTTATTACTGCAATATTTGACATTTTCATTTTTCAATTCTTATCATAATCAGAAAACATCTTCCTTTTGCGAATTACTTACTAATATTTAAATATGTATGTGAATCTAAAAAAAATTATTAAAAAATTGTCTATCTTTCTAAAAATAAAAAAAGGGTTAGATAATCCCAAAGATACACCATTTCTAAGATCTCTTTGTTATGAGTCTAATAGTGTAGAGGAATATTTCTGGAAGGCATCTCAACAAGGTAACGATGATAGGAAATTTTCTATTAATGAACTTCTTCCTGTGATAAGAATGATTACCGAATCTAATAATATACAGACTGCTGCTGAGTTTGGAACTGCACAATGTAGGGTGAGCTCTGCACTGTTGTTAGGAGGAGTAAAAAAACTTTACTCTGTAGATATAACGAAAGATGAAGTCGTAAATCATTTTGAAGAATTGTGTAATAAAGAAAAACTAAATTTTGAATTTATACTTGAAGATTCGGCTAAATATGAACTCCAAAATGTTGACCTATTATTTATTGACTCATTACACAATAGAGAACACCTAAGAGAAGAATTGAAAAATCACACTAATGTAGGCAGGCTTATAGTTATGCACGACACTGAAACCTTCAAAGAATTGGGTGATCAAGGTGGTGGTCTAAAATTTGAGATTGATAATTTTTTAGATAAGAATCCAGAATGGACTGTCCTTTATGAATTTAAGCACAATAACGGAATGATGGTTTTAAGTAAGATTTAATCATGAAAAAAATTACCCTTAGCTTATCTTATTTTAACGATTTTAAACATCTAAATAAGCATTTCGAAAATTGGAAAGATTACAGCAGCTTGGTTAAATTCCAAATAATTGATGATTGCTCAAGTGAAAGACTCGTTGATAAAATAGATAAATCTATTGTCAATTCCTTGGATATATCTATATACAGAGTAATACATGACATCAAATGGAATATTCCTGGTGTAAGAAATCTTGGAGCAGCAGTTTGTGCAACTGAATGGATTCTTTTTTGTGATATGGATCAGTATTTTTTAAAAAAAGATTTTTTAAAACTCAATAAAAAGATAAATACCCCCAATTTTGATAAAAATAAGTTTTACTCATTTTCACGCATTGGACTTGAAAAAACAGCTGGCACTATGCTTATTTCAAAAGATAGTTTCTGGAAATCGGGTGGATATGACGAGGATATGGTTGGAAATTATGGATATAACGATCCCCTTTTAAGAAAACAATTAGAATCAGTAAATATTGAAGAAGAAACTTTTAAAGACATTTTTTGCCAACAATTTGAAGCTGACTGTACTCTTGATAGGGACGGTCTGAACAAAAATAAAAGAAAGATGTATAAAAAGATAAAAAGATTGCCTAAGAAGAATCTAAATATCCTAAACTTTGACTGGGAAAAGTCGATTTAAAGAAGTTTGTGAAATTTGAAAATTGTAATCTTAATTCTCAGCTCTAACACCTACCCGTCAAAAAGGAACAAAAATATCATCAACACAACTTGGGGGAAAGGTAATACGGATTTAACTCAAATATACTTCTATCAGTCTGATATTAAAAATGAACTTAATCAAAATATATTATCAATAAAAGATAGTGGGACTGCTCAAGACATAGGGTACAAGACATTGAAAGCTTTTGAATGGGTTAAAAGTAATGTGGATTTTGACTATGTATTTAGGACCAACACCAGTTCGTATGTGAATGTAACCAATTTAGAGAAGTATATTCAGGAAGAATGTAGCGAAGATGATCTTCTTTATAGGGGAATACTTCATGAAAGAAAGTACAAAAGTACAACTTCTAACTTTGCATACGTTAACGGAGCAGGCGTATTGATGAATAAAAAAGTAATAGACTTAGTGCTGAGTCAAAAAGAACAATGGGATCATACTGAGTGGGACGATGTAGCACTTGGAAAACTATTATTTGAAAATGGTGTAACGCCAAGTGTTGGAAAAAGATATACGATTATCAATAATTTTTATAATAACAACATTGATTCTAAAAATTATCATGTAAGATGTAGGCTTGATCAAGATTCAAAATATCCTAGATACCTAGAAACAATAGTCCTTAAAGATTTATATAACCATTTTGAAAAAGGTAATAATATAGAAAGCCATTTTTTTAAGAAATATTTGTTCTATATCGCTAAATTGTTCTATCTTGACAAACCAGGTTGGAAGTTATATAACTTGTCATTTAAGCTCTTAAAAAATATGCTTCCAAAAAGTCTCTATGATAAATTACGTAAATTTAAATCTCAAAAACTCTATGGATACGTTCTAAAGTATTACCAAAAAGATGAGAAAGAAGAATAAATCTGTCTAACTATTAAAAGTGTTAATTAAGTTATTTACAAAATCTGACTCTTTAAAATTTGAATTTACATCTGGAAGATTTATTAAATTCTTATACTTTGTTTCAGCTGAAATGAGGATACTGCTATCGACCTTTTGTTTAGAATGGAAATGCTTTAAAAAGTCAAAAATAGATTGAGTGCTATAGTCTCTATTTGAAGTTAATCTGGACTCACCAAAGTTTGGGCTTATTTCAGTAGCTAAACAGTGAATAACATCGTCAATATAGGACAAATTAATAAATGCTTCCTTATTAGCCACAGGTGAAATTTGTTCATTAATAATGCATGTTTTAATTTGATTAAAAATTTTATTCCTTGTGTCATTTGGTCCAAAAGTATTGTCTAAATATAATTCTGATAAAATTTCACCGAGTTTAAGTTCTGATTTGATTAAATCTGTAAATTTATTTTTTGTTCTTGTATAAAAGTAATCTTTGTTCTCTTCTTGAAATTTAAACATTGTGTTTGTATATATTATTTTTCTAAGATTATTTTGACGTAACTTTTCTAGTATTTCAACACCAAAGTTTATATTCGCTTCTTCGATTTTAGTTTTATCACTGCCTTTTTTACTGTAAAAAGTTGCCAAATGAAAAAAATAAATATTCTTCTTCGAATGGTGTATTAATTTTGTTATGTCACTTGGTAAATACTGTGTAAATTTATTGTTTATTATTTTTTTATTGCTGCCTATTAAAATGGTCTCATATTTAAGTTTGTCAAGGAAGCTTAATAAATTAGAACCTATATATCCAGTTGCGCCAGAAATTACAATTAGGGTATTTTCTACCAAGGTGAGTCAAACTCAGTTATAGATGGCAGCATCTCGTCTTTTTTTGATATTATATAATCTTCTAAACCCCAATCTATATCTAGAGAAAGAGGGTTTATTCCCTTGTCGTGAACTTCAGAATAATCTTTTGATTGTAAATAAAGAACACTCGCTTTTTCTGATAAAACACTGAATCCATGAGCAAAGCCTTCTGGAATCAATACTGATTTATTGTTATCTTGCGACAAGATTATATAATCATGTTTAAGGTATGTAGAACTCTTTTTTCTGAGGTCGACAAAAACATCTTTTACCTCTCCCTCAATACAGGTTATTAGCTTAGATAATCCTTTAGGAGGTATTTGAAAATGTAAACCTCTAATAACATTCTTATGCGAAGTCGAGACAATAACCTCCCTTACTTCATCGATGTTTTTCGATAGATTTTCTGAAAAAAAAGGTTTTCTGAAAACTCCTCTTGGGTCACTATGCTGTGTACTGCTAAATAGCTTTATGTCAGGTAATATTTTTGAAGAACCAATATTATTCATAAATTCTGTTATTTTCTTTGTACCATTTTATTGTTTTTTGAAGACCAGAAGATATTGTTTCGTATGATTTAATGCCAAGTTCATCGTGGATTTTTCTTGAGTCAAGTTTTTGATCTTTTATTTCATAATCTGAATTCAGTTCAAACTTTGGCTCAATATATTTAGATGAGATTTGACTACAGAGTTCTTTATATATTTCCATTACAGAAAAATATTCTGTACTTGAAAAATTGTAAAATGAAGATATCTCTTGATCTCCTTTGATTAACTCTTCAGAAACTTTAAGGTATGCATTCACAACATCTTCAACATATACCCAATCTCTTGTGAAATCTCCACTACTTCTCAAGACTGGTGTTTCATCTTTCAGCAGAGATTTAACAACACCAGGTATGAGTCTATCCCAATTAAGATCTCCTCCACCATAAACGTTCCCACATCTTAAAGTTACTACTTGAAGATTGTAAGTATTTATATAAGTTCCTGATATTTTATCGCCAATAGCTTTTGATACTTCATATGGATAAATTGCATTTAAGGAATGTTCCTCCGTGTAGGGTAAAGTCTCTGAATGTCCATATGCTTTGTCTGAGGAAGCAACTACAACAGGTATTGAAAACTCTCTACATAATTCAAGAATATTCCATGTACCTTCAATATTTGATTTAAAAGTTCTTAAAGGTTCTGAAATTGAGTCTACAACTTGAGTCTGAGCAGCCAAATGAATTACAAGATCAAAATCATTGATTTGAAAAATTTTTCTTAAATCTTCATATTGAGAAATATCTATATAAATATTATTAAAACTATCCAAAATACCCTTGGATTCAAGTAGAAAATCCATTTTATTATCAAGGGCAATTCCAGAGACATTTGAATTATTTATTAATTTTTCAACAAGCCAGCTGCCAATTAATCCTGTTGATCCTGTAACAAGTATATTTTTGTTATTTAATGACATAGCCTTATACTAATTAAATTTACATAATTAGTTAACAAGTTGTTACTATAAATAAAAAATGAAAAACAAAGCTTGCCTTAAAAAGAGAAATAATTGAGTATTTTTAAATGATAATTTTTCAACTTTATATGGATGACATAAAGTACAAGTTACAAACTAAAACCTGTTCGGCATGCTGCTCGAATATGATCATCACACAATGACTCTTTTACTTTTTATAGCTTTTAATTTTCTGCTTTTTCTATCAATCAGAGGACTTCTTGTTGTTTATAAACTTCTAAAAAATAAAGATTTTTTAATTGATAAATTAGAAATATACAATACTCCTTTATTTGTATTTTTCCCTATTTTTTCCTTATTTCTTATTGGGAATATTTCAATTCTTTCAAACTTTTTTTTGCCTTTAAGCGATATGTATATTTTTTGGATATTTTTTATCTGTCTTCTTATAATTTTAAACTTTAAAGAAAGGGTAAGCATAGAAAATAAATCTTATTTTATTATTTCTTTTTTAGTTATTCCGATAATACTTGCTGTTAGTTCATATGGATTGAAGCTGCACTTTGACTCTGTAGATTATCATCTAAATTTTCAATATTGGATAAGAGAAAGTACTACAGTTTTTGGTCTTTCAAATTTATACGTAGCTTATGGCTGGTCAACAATTTACGAATATATCCTTGCTAACTTTTGGACAAAAGATAACTTTCTGTTTCTTCATTTTATTAACCTAATTTTCTTTACATTTTTCTATAATTTTTTAGCATTTAATATTTTATTTTCTAAAAATAGTTTTTTAAAGGTTCTATCTTTTAGTATTGCAATATATTCATTTCTTGATAATTTTGGTGTAAACGGAGGTGGAAATGGATTCCTTACGATTCAAATGGTGGGTAAACCAGATTTAGCGGTTGGTATACTTTTCTTTATATCTTTTATTTTATTTCTGGATGATTTTTTAAAGAAAAATTATCATTTCAATAACTTTTTGGTAATCTGTACTCTTTCGCTATTTGCTTTTCAAATTAAAATAGTGAGCGTTTATCTTGTAATACCATTACTAATCTACTCATATAAATTAGATAAAAAGAATATTAATCTTAGCCAGATAGGTTTCTTTGTATCATTAATCACTTTTACTATTATCTATATCCTCAAAAATATTGCAATAAGCGGTTGTTTGATTTTTCCTATAGGGTCAACTTGTCTAGATAATCTTAGTTGGAATAATAAACAAAGAATTTCAGAATTTTCTGATGCAGTAATTAGTGGAAACTATGGAATAAAAATTGGTGATAACTTATTGCTATGGTTCGAATCTTGGATTAATAACTCTTATAACATCCAAGTATATACAAATATGGTTATCTCTTTTTTAATTGTATGGATAATAAATTTAGTATTTTTTAAAAAAAGCTCATATTCTGTTGGGTTAAACCAGAAAATATCTTATTTCTTTATTTTCCTATTAATAGTGGGCTTCTTTATTTCTGGACCAACTGTTAGATATGGATTTGGCACATTTCTTATAGCTTTTTCTGTATTTAGTATTAACCGAAATATTTTTCGTTTTAAAGAAAATGTAAACAAATTAAGCATAATAATGGGTATTGTACTACTTATATCAATTGGTCTCACACCAAGACTATATTCATATAAAGCATTTTTTCAGTCACCTTTTGAGATAGCCCAAATTGAAGACAGTACTGAAGAATATCTTAATTCTGCTTTTTTAAAAAATTTAGATGAAAATTTTGTAAAAAACTCGATTTGTTATATTCCTCAAACATGTGTAAAAAATATTGAATATAAAAATATTACGTATTCAACAAAACTTGGTTATACGTTATATTCCATGAAATGAACTTAAGTCTTGAGTTCTTTATAAGCTTCAAAACAAAAATTTACTAATCGTTTGTATTTACTAACTAATGACAGATTACTCCAAGTAACTCCAGAATTTTTTACTAAATTGAGTTCTGGAATTTGAATACGTAAATATAGTAAATTTTTTTCAAGAATTATCTCCGTCACATGTACATTTGGAATTAATGAATTATCTGGAATTCGACTCCAAATGTAAACAAATTTATCAAAAGGATAAATGCGAACTGGACAATTGACGTCTCTCCAGAAATACTTGTTTCTTAAAAATACTATGAGCTCAAGAATAAGGGTAATAAAAGATCTAAAGATGCCGTCATTAAATCTTTTTCTTTTCCCAATTATTATCTGATTTTTTTCTAAATTGCTAAATAGGTTTATAAAACTCTCGAATTCAATATTTAGATCAGCATCTAGTGTTGCTATATAATTAAATGATTTGTCTTTAATAACTTCATTTTTTAATCTAATGAGTGATCTTCCATGACCAAGATTCTCTTTATTGTTTTTCAAAATAGTTATTTTTAAATTATTAGTATTGACAAAATTATCTATAATTATTTGAGAGTCATCAGTTGAATTATCATCGTGTAGGAACAACTCGAATTCATACTCATAATATGTTGATAGAGTTTTAATATAATACAACGTCTTATTAAGATTTTTTGATTCATTATAGAATGGTGCAATAATAGCTATTTTGATATTCATTTAAGAATATTAAGTATTTTTTCAGCGATGTGAAAACCATCCGAAATCGCCTGATCTTGATTTATGTAAGTGTAGTTTGCAAGGCGTCCAGCAAAGGAAACTTTTTGGTGAAGTTCTTTAGATATGGTACTTTTCAATTGGTCATTAATTTTTTCATACTTATTATCAGTAGTAACGATTGGATAATGCCTTTCAGGTGTACCTGTATACTCCTTAGCAACAACAGTGCCTTTGATTTTCTGCCCTGTGGCGTGTTTGGTCTCCACTGTTCTTACATAGGGCACATCTAGACTTGGATAATTAATAACATAGTTTAAGGTTTTAACTTCGCTCTCATGTTCTAAGTCATAATATTTTGGCTCTAATCCGATTCCTCTCCATTTAAGAGTCTCTACTCCCATAAAAGAGTCAAGCGGACATGTTAAAACAATATGGTCAAACTTTGTTAAATAGCTTGATATATTTTCGATATTTAGCTCTTCTGTAAAGTTTATTTCAATGTTGCTTAATAACGACTGGATAATTGGAGTGACTCCTTCTGGATGAAAATATTCATATTTATCTCGAAATAAACGAGTGTAGCCATCTGATCTTAATTCTATTCTTTTAGGAGCAAAACTTGAAGAAAGCTGATGCAAGTTTTCACCCCATTGTTTTATGGAATATCCCTCAATAAACATTTCATACAATGTTTTACCCATCATGGAAACAATGTAATCGACAAAATTTTCTCCAATAGGTTTAGAGGGTAAGTCAGATATTTCAGATTCTATAATATTCCAATTAGGTAGTTTTTTTAACTCCTCAATTTGAGGTGGCCATGATAAATATTTTTCCTCTTGATCTATCTTTATTTGTGTAATAACTTTATGCTCATATTCTCTTATCATTCCATGATGATTAACAAATTTAGCAATTTTATCATTTGAAGTATGGAAAATATGTGCTCCATAAGGCTCCCAAACTACATTCTTGATTGTTGAACTTCGTGAATGACCTCCAACAATATTCTCTTTTTCGACGACTAAAACTTCTACACCATTTTGATTTAAAATATTGGCTACTGTAGCTCCAGTCCAACCTGCACCAACTATTAAAACTTTCATTCTCAGATTTTAACTAAACTAGGGTTAAGTTTGGTCGTAAATTTAAAGAATATAGCTAACATAACTCTTATGCAAAAAAAGAAAATTATTCTTGTAGGCCTAGGGTATTGGGGTAAAAATTTTAAGAGGATAACAGAATCTTTGTCTGACAAATTTGAAATTGTAGCACTCATTGACAGTGTTACCTCCTCAACTCAGTCGACTCCTTTTTTTTCATCTCTTGAAGATTTTTTTGGTTCAGAACTTGAGGTGGATGCAGCTATAATCTCTACTCCTTCGGATTCCCATTACGAATTAACAAAGAAGTTGATTGAAAAAGATATACATTGTTTAGTTGAAAAACCCTTTACGCTTAATGAAAAACAAGCCGTTGAATTGTTTACAATGGCTGAAAAAAGAAACCTTACTATTTTGGTTGATCATACTTTCCTATATGATTCGTCCATTCAGTTCATAATAGACACTATTAAAAAGGGTGAAATTGGTGAGATTTTGCATATGAGTTTCCAAAGATCAAACTTAGGGCCAATAAGGAATGATGTAAATTCATGCTGGGACCTGTCGACACATGATGTTTCAATTCTTTTATCAATACTTGAAGGTACGCCGAACCACTACTCTGCTAATGGGGTATCTGTAATTAACAGTAATGTTGAGGACATTGTAAATGTGAGCCTTACCTTTGATAACATTTTTGTGACAATATTTGCAAGTTGGCTTCACCCTGAAAAAACTAGAGAAATAAAGATAGTTGGAACACAAAAGATGATAGTTTGGAACGGTATGGACACCGGACAAGAAGTAAAAATTCATGACAAGGGATTTGAATTCGATCAAGATACAACAGATCTTTATAAAAATCTTGTATCGGTAAGAAGTGGTGAAACTTTTATACCAAGTATAAAAATGTCAGAACCCCTTAAAGAGGTTGTATTAGACTTTTATTACAGACTTACAGACCAACCTAGCAACTTGTTAAATTCAAAATCACTCACATTAAGAATTATCAAAGTAATGGAAGAAATAAACAAAAAGTTATGAAAATAAAAGTACCTTTTAATGATTTAAGTAGGATCCATAATCCAATTAAAAAAGATATTCTTAAGGATTTTGAAAAAGTTATTGAACAAAGTCAGTTTGTCTTGAATGAAGATATTAAAAAATTTGAAAACAATTTTGCAAAGTTTACTAAGTCAAAATATTCAATCAGTTGTGCTAATGGTACAGATGCTTTAGAACTTATATTAAGGGCATTGGGTATAACCGTTGGTGATGAAGTAATAGTTCCATCAAACACCTTTATTGCAACTGCTCTAGCTGTTTCTAGAACAGGGGCAACTCCAATTTTTGTAGATAACAACAGTAACTACTTAATCTCACCAGAAGATGTTATTAAAAAAATTAATAAAAGAACTAAAGCTGTAATAGGAGTTCATTTATACGGTCAGCAAGCAGAGAACTCCTTATTATCAAGTATCTGCAAAAAAAATAATTTGTTTTACTTAGAAGATTCAGCACAGGCCCATGCATCGCTCCAAAATTCCTCACCACCTGGAAAATATGGAATAGCAGCAGCATATAGCTTTTATCCTGGTAAAAATTTAGGGGCATGGGGAGATGGTGGTGCGGTAACAACTGACAACAAAAAACTGATGCTTAAAATCCTTGAATTAAGAAATTGGGGAAGTGTAAAAAAATATGTTCACAACTCTATAGGCTACAACTCTCGACTCCAACCAATACAGGGACTTGTTTTAAATAGAAAATTAAAAGATTTGCAAGAATGGACAGAAGATAGGAACAGTATTGCATCAAGTTATTTAGAGGGGTTCGTTGATAACAAAAAAATATTGCTACCTAGTATTTCTGATGGAAATTACCACAGCTGGCACCTTTTTGTAATTAGGATTAAAAAAAGAAATGAGGTAGCGCAAGAATTAATGAAAAAAGGAATTCAAACTGTTATTCATTATCCAATACCTATCCACAATCAAAAGGCTTACAAAGAACACAAGCAATATAAATCAAAAATTAAAAATGCTGATTTGTATGGATCAGAATTATTATCTTTACCCATATTCCCTAAAATGAAAAAAACTGAAATTAACTATGTAATAAACGCTGTTAACTCTGAATTAAAATAGATTTTTTATTTCTTTTACAAAAAAATTTCTTGAATGAACTGAATCCTCCTTTTCATGGTATGAAACACTATCAAACCTTTTCCTGTGGTGATGAGCAAGAGAGGGAAGAATTTTTATCTTACCTCCAGACTTAAGCCATAAAAAAGAAAAAGCAACTGCATCCATTGAAAGAAGTTTTCTATCATAAGTTAATCCCTCCTTCATTTTTGAGAGGAACATTTCTTTATTTACAATAAAATTACCACAGTTTAAAACCCAAAAAATGTGTTTTTCATTAACAAAGTCACTTCTTAATTCTGGAAAGGTGGCTTTGTTATTACTTGCTGCTTTTTGCTTTTCATATTCGATATTTTCTAAAACTGCTTTTTTTGTTATAGTTTTATCAAACACTAAAATTTTATTTGAAAAATTAACCCTGTATTTTTTTATAAAAAAAGATGCAAGCCTGGATATATTTTTGTATTTTCGAAACTGAATTAGTTTTGAGGGTAAGTAAATAAAACTTTCATCACTAACATCGTTAATAACATCTTTAATTGTCTGATCGATATTTCTAAATGGTACATTGTCAGAGTCAATTTGATAAACCAATTGATTTCTTGAATTTAAAATTAAATTATATTTATTTTTAAAAGCTCCAATATTTTCTTTGTTTCCTATAAAACTAATTTTGCAAGTCATTATTTTTTTGACTTCGTTTATTATTAATTTAATTTTTTCAACTTCTATTTCATTTGAACAATCATCTCCTATAATTATTTCATCAATGTGTGTTGAATTTCTAAATCCAAGAATACACTCTTTTAAATATGCACTTGAGTTATAAGTTGGGATTGCAACAGTAAATTTATACATTATATTTTATCAATAAGATAATAACTATATTACCTAGATAAAATGAAAATATGAGCAAAAAGTATTTAATGGTTATTGCAAAATATCCAGACTGGCGGCAAGATTTTTTTGAAAAACATATGTCTCCCAGAAATAAAGAGTACGCAAAATTACACGATTTTGAATACTTGGAATATACAGAGAATATTGAATGGTGGAGAGGTAACCCTACCTGGTTAAAATTTAAAATTGTTCAAGATTTAATTGATGAAGGTACATTAAAAGATGGGGATATAATCACCCATATCGATGCCGATATGTGTATAGCAAAACTTGATAAGCCACTTATTACCAATAAAACATTCTCCTACAGTATTGATTCAGGTAACACCCACTGTATGGGATTTTATTCACTAAAAATTAACAACTGGGGCAAACAGCTAGTAAATTTAATTCTGGATGAAGAAAGATATAAATCATTAATAGATGTTAAATCAATTCATGATTACTTTGGCCACTTCAATAGCTTTTGGGAAGATTTTAGAGAACAAGCCTCTTGGTACTCATTAGCTGGAATAAAAAGACATTCTCAAAAATCATTCTGGAAAATAAATGATTATGGTTGGCATTCTGATAAAAATGAGTGGACTAAATTTACTCTTGAAGAGCTTTATGAACATGTAGAAATACTTCCGACAAGTTGGAATGTTACTGAAATGAAAGGTGAGTCACCATGTAATTTTTTAATAAATAAAACTTTCTATAATAACGTCCGCATCAGACATTTCGCAGGTGCTCAGGATTGGAGAGAAGAATGGTTTGACAGAAATAATTTATTATTTCATATAAAACATCTAAACCCTTTAAGGTATCTCAATCCTTTTCCTATTAATATGTTAAATCCTAGAAGAAAAAAAATAATGAAGAGAAAAATTAAAAATCTTTTTTAAATCTCGTAATAAAGTCTATTCTTTATTGCTACTAACTTATGTTTAAATGAAACTTTTGTAGCAGACTTTAATCCAAAACCATCATAACCAAACTGCTCAGGAGTCAAATTAGCAATTTTGTCTTTAATGTACCTTGGATGGTCATCAATTTTTAATCTGAAATAGTGTTTTTCATATCTATCACTTACCATTTTATACCATGCATCAAAAGCTTCTTGTTCAGATGGACCACCTCTATCTCCCCAGTCACCAAAATATGTAAACCAAGCCTTTGCAAATCTTAACCTATCTGCCTCAATTATTTCTCTTGTCCTAAAAACTGTATCGTAATTCCAAATAGGTTTTTTTGAGATTGTTATATCATTTACATTGATTAATTTATTGTTAATTGTTGGGAGGCATAAATCTCCACCACCATTTAGCTTGATTGATGGAAATTTTTTTTTATTGAGTGCTAAACATTTAATTGTTTTCATACAATATCTATCTGGTGTAAAAATTTGGTGCATAGGAAAACCTACAGCTGGTTGGTCCATATTTTTATATAAAAGTTTTCTTATATATTGAAAATCATCTTGATGAATCATATTATCCAAATCCATCCAGACAACCCAATCACCCTTAGATTTATCAAATCCCTTTTGAAAGGTTTTCCCGATATAATCCCAACTAAAATCCTGTGGCCACTCTTTCCCAACAATTACCACTTCATCGGCAAAATCATTGTAACATTCTAAAGATTCCTCCCAAGGATCATTACGTTCATTAGGATTAGTCATTGTTGTAAATATACTTATCATTAATTTTTTTTATCTAGTTCTAGTATTTCAATTAATTTCTTGTGAAAGACTTTAAGATTATAATCTTCGTTGATTAACTTGTGTCCGTCTAGTGAAAGATTCTCTAACTTTTCTGAATTATTATATAGTTTAAATATCTCTGTAGTCCAACTCTCTACACTATTCTCCTTTAATCTAATTAAATGTTTATTGGAAATGAATTTTTTATCGTCCCAAAAGCCAAGAGTATCCGAAATGATTACTGGGGTATTCATTGCCATAGATTGTAATGTGACGCTTTGTCCTGACGGTTGCAGGCTTTCTTTTAATGGAATTATTGTTAGTTTTGCTTGTTCATATACTTTTTTTAGACTTTTATCAGTAACCTGTCTGTAAGACCAGGAGCCGTTGATAAGTTCAACATTTGTTGGTAGTTTAATATTCTCACCTATTCTTTGTGTGATAACTTTAAATTTAAATTGTGGCAATTTCTGTGCTATTTTTAGAACTTTTTCATAGTCACGATTTCCATCATTACCAATAAATAATATATAATCTCTTTCGTTTTTGTCAAAATTGTTTCTTGGTTGCCAAAAATCTGTATCAATTGAAAAAGGTAAAAAATAGAATTTATGTGAGTATTTTGGATATTCTTTAGATGCAAAATTAAATTCTCCTTCACCTAGAAATATAAGTTTACTTAGCGACTTAAGCAGTAGGTTTAAAAATAAATTGTGAAATGGTTTCTTAATCTTGTTAATTGGCTTGTTTGAAAACAAACCCATAACAAAAACACTAGAAACTATGTTCTTCTTGAAATACTTAATGTATAGAAGAGGAAAAATTAATGAGACAGCAACTCTGTCTCCTACCATTATTAAATTTTGTGTTTTGTATATCGTATCTAAATTTTTCTTGATGCTTATCCGTGCTGAGAAAAATGGAAGTTGTGTAACTTTTCTTAAAATTATATCCAACTTATTAAGGTAATATGTAATCTTTGTTGTGATTGTTGTATCCGTAAATTCAATAATTTGGGTGTCTTCGTGTGTTTGTTTAAAGTCTAGATAGGAATAAAAGAATTCTTTTGCGATACTTTTTTGATCATTAAGTTTTTCAATTCTATTTCCTAAAAAAACATA
>Ga0075476_10000255_pt1 | contig 23095 bp, 20 predicted proteins | sample DEB08_DNA_5_FD_76339 | JGI IMG/M metagenome (GOLD analysis project Ga0075476, IMG submission 76339) | Aqueous microbial communities from the Delaware River and Bay under freshwater to marine salinity gradient to study organic matter... | ecosystem: Environmental > Aquatic > Marine > Coastal ...
AGTGCCAGAGCTAAATTGTGCATGGCACTTCCGCCTATGGCAATAAAATGTACGCGCATGAAAAATAGTTTTAATGGAAACTAAAGCCTAAAGATACAAAAGGCCCTGAAGACGTTTTGATCGAGTTACTTTAATAATTTTTTCAGAGTGGCCTTCTCATCTTTGGCCTGCTGAAAACGCGCATCTACTGAAAGTGCTATGTCAACTTGCTCCAATGCACTCTTATATCGACCTTTTTTGCGCAGTAATTGGGCATATCTGAGTCTGATCCACTGTTCAGGTATTCCCTGTATCATTTCCTGCTTTCCGAGACACTGCTCAATAAAGCTAATCCCCTCATTCAGGTACTTTTCGCTGAGCACAGACATTTTTGCCCATTGATAATTTAAGCTCAGATCATCAAATTTAGTCATCGCCACATTTAATTGTTCAAAGCCTGAACCCCAGCGTTCTTGTCGCTCGTAAAAACTGATTATTCCTTTATAGGTCCAAAGAGACGCTCCGACATTTATGGCCTTAAGGTAATTTTGCTCAGCCCGCTTAAAATCTTCATCCTCCTCAGCAAGCCTTGCTCGTGCCATCCAACCATCTACTGGCGAGACTTTGAATAGTTGGTCCGCTTGTTCCATTGCCCGATCTGAACCGCCCCCGATAATACTCGGAACTTGCAAATAATATTCGATAAGCGCCCAGTGCGCCGCAACGTAAGTGGGATCAACGGAAACGGCCTTTTGAAAGCTCGCCTCAATATCATCTAAATACATCAATGCAGTTAACTTATTTTTTGAAAGGGCCATCATTCCAAGGGCACCTCCATATTTAAAATGGCTTGCAGCATTTTTTGGCGCTAACTCTTTGAACTTTTCATAATAGACTAGGGCAGAATCCCATAGTTTGAGCCCTCCAAAAACGTCTCCGCTGAGCTCCATAGACTCAGCACTCGACTGAAAATCCCTTGGCATTTTAAGGATTTGAAGACGTGCTTCGCTCAATTTGCCTTGCTCGATCAAGGTTTTAATTTCTTCTGGGTTAAGTAAAACTTTTTCGATGGATTGTTGACCTAGTGTAAAATTCCATGAAAGGATTAGCGCCAGAAAAAGTAGATAGGCTTTATTCATTATTAGTGCTTTATAAATTTACTGCGCGCCAAACCTTGATCTGTATTAATCGAAATAAAATACAAACCAGAAGCATAAGCTGAAACATTCAATTCGGCCTGGGGCAAGCTTTGATCGGCATTATAGCTAACTGTATCAATTAATTCACCTTGTACATTATGGATATCTAAGGATCTAATTAAAGCGCCCCCGGCCATGACATTCAGGCGCTGATTTGCTGGGCTTGGCCACAAATCTAGAGCTTGAAGTAGCTCGGCTTGTGGTACTTCCAAAATGCATCGCGCGGCTACTTGAGGTACAGAATTACACCCATTTGCATTTCCTTGGATTTCTTCACTGATCTCTGGGTCAAAAATCACTTGACATACGAAATCATTATCACAAGCGGAAAGGCTTGTATTTCGCGCAATTACTACTTGTTGTAATCCTTGTGGATTTAAACTTTGAAGCGCGTCAATATCCGTTAAATTTGGATTATCCATTAAATAAACAGCCTCTGTGACCTCGATGAGCCCTTCTAATCCATCGAGACTAACAAGGTTGTCATTTTCATAAATGTCTAAAGAACCAACTCTAGTTAAATTTCCAAACGCAGTTAAGTCCGTCATTTGAGGATTAAAACCTAAACGAAAAATACCTTCGACCTCTGTGAGATTCTCAAAGCCCTGGAATCCCTGTATTTGATTACACCCGACGATAACCAAATCTTGAAGTTGCGTTACGTCTTGAAAAACGGAAACATCGATAAGTTCGGGGTTGTTCCAGAGAAAAAGTGATGCCGTTAAATTATTCAATCCAGCAAAAACGTCAAGATTAATCACCTGCTCATTAGAGACAAAAATTTCCACATTAACGGAAACCAAATTATTCAAGCCATCCAGGGTAGTTAAATTATTCCCAGCGATACGCAGGCCATTGAGCTGAGTAATTTGTGATAAGGCTGTGAGATCTGTCAGACTAGTATTATCAAAAAAGTTTAGTTGACTGATCTGAGATAATGATCCCAAACCATTTGTGGATTCCAGTGCTGTATTGTCGATGACATTAAGCAAATCAATATTTGAGATTAAATCTAAACCCGTAAAATCAATCAAACTATAATTGCTGTTTAACCAGAGCTCTTGAATGAATATGAGGTTTTCTAATCCATTCAAATGTTCAATGTGGGTATTTTGAATTTTAATGAGGTATGCACTCTCTACAGAACTCAGTCCCAATAAATTATCAATAACACCATCCACTTCGTCTATATAAAGTGGTGCCGACAAGTTGGTGCAATTCGGGTAATTTACCGCAAAATTATCTATATCTGCCTGGCTTTGGAGTGTTACTGGCGTGTTTGGGCATTGCGCTCTCCCTGAAAAATTGACCAAAGACAACACGAGCCCAATAAGAAAAGGCTTCATAACTTTTTTGTTACAAGATAATGAAAATCTAAATCGAATGAACACGTAAATTATTGCACCGGAGCATTTAAAGCGCTCCAAAGGACATCTTTCAGTGCATCTAATCCTTGTTGTGCTACTGATGAAATAAACATATAAGGGATCTCCCCAAAACTCTCGTCTAGGAGTTGAGTCATTTCGGCCTTTAGCTCATGATCTAAAAGGTCGGCTTTAGAAATGGCGACAATGCTTTGTTTATCCAGTAACTCAGGGTTATAACGGCGTAGCTCGTCCACTAAAATATCATATTCTTTCCGCAGGTCGTCCGCATCTGCTGGAATCAGAAATAAAAGAATTGAATTGCGCTCAATATGGCGCAAAAAATAATGACCCAAACCTTTACCTTCAGCAGCACCCTCAATAATTCCAGGGATGTCCGCCATGACAAATGATTGGTAATCTCGATAACCTACAATACCCAAATTTGGTTTAAGGGTCGTAAACGGATAATCTGCAATCTTTGGTTTGGCTGCGGATAGAACAGACAACAACGTAGATTTACCGGCATTCGGAAATCCAACGAGACCGACATCGGCCAAAATTTTCATCTCAAGCGTCAGGTTTTTTTCTTCTCCCGGAAGACCTGTTTGAGCGTAGCGGGGGGTTTGATTGGTCGCTGATTTAAAATGAGCGTTCCCCATGCCGCCCTTGCCCCCTTTGGCCGCAATGAACTTCTCTTGATCTTCAGTGATCTCTTTTAAAACTGCACCCGTTTCGGTATCCTTAATTACAGTTCCTAAAGGCACGTCGACAATTATATCTTCTCCATCGGCACCAGTGCTGGTTTGCTTACCCCCTGAACCTCCATGCCCTGCACTAAAATGGCGCTTAAACTTTAGGTGAAATAAGGTCCAAAGGTTTTTATTGCCTTGAAAAATGATATGACCGCCTCGACCACCATCGCCTCCATCAGGTCCACCTTTGGGTACAAACTTTTCGCGACGCAAATGCGTACTTCCTTGACCACCCTTGCCCGAAGCAATGTGAACTTTTATGTAATCAACAAAATTCCCTTCGGTCATATTGGCTGTTTATAGGAGATTAAATACTTGTGTCAGGCGCTCGGTAATTTCTTCGATAGCACCAACCCCATTTACTCCGTGATATTTATTTTGCGCTTTATAAAAACGTTTTAAGATATCGGTTTTACGATAGTATTCCGCAATACGCTCACGAATGACCGTTTCATTGGCATCATCGGCACGACCACTTTCTTTACCGCGAGACAAGAGGCGCCCGACCAGCAATTCATCGTCAACTTCTAAAGCGACCATGGCATTAATTTGTGTTTGTTTTTTTGCCATAAGGGTTTCAAGAGCTTGGGCTTGGGCTTCAGTTCTGGGAAATCCATCAAAAATAAATCCTTGAGCCTCAGGACGAGCCTCGACTTCAGCGGCGAGCATGTCTATGGTCACTTCATCTGGAACAAGATGTCCTTGGTCCATGTAAGATTTGGCCAAAGCACCTAGCGGTGTTTGTTCTTTGATGTTTTTTCGAAATACGTCTCCGGTGCTGATATGGACCAGGCCGAATTGCTCCTTAAGAATTTGTGCTTGTGTTCCCTTTCCTGCTCCCGGTGGCCCGAACAACACTATATTTTTCATGATATTGAATAATTGAAATAAAGGCTAAGCCCTTGATTTTATCGGGCAAAGATACCTAAAAGGGCGGTCATATGACAAGTTTTTACCCCGCTACATTTTATGAGCCATGTTTTAGCTCAAAGATTGTAACTTTGCGGCATGAATCGATTTTTTTCGTCTGAATTTTCATTGGGAATCCTTGGGGGCGGGCAACTCGGAAAAATGCTTTTGACCGAAACTCAAAAATGGGATATCAAAACCTATATTTTAGATCCAAGTGCAGACGCACCATGCCGCTTAGGCTGTAATGTATTCGTTCAAGGATCGCTTATGGACTACGACACGGTTTACAATTTTGGAAAAAACCTTGACGTTTTAACCATTGAAATTGAAGGCGTTAATCTTGAGGCCTTAGCCGATTTAGAAAATCTTGGCGTTAAAACCTACCCCAGAGCCGAGACCTTAAAGTTCATACAAGACAAAGGCGTTCAAAAATCATTTTACGCCGATCATCAAATTCCTACTGCGCCTTTTGAACTCTTTGATAACAAAGATGCTTTGATTGCAGCATACCACAACGGGGATTTTTCACTCCCACAAGTTTGGAAAGTGTGTCGGGGCGGATATGATGGTAATGGTGTACAAATTTTAAGAACCCCTGAGGATTTTAACCGTCTACCTCAAGCGCCATGTGTTCTGGAGCGCCTGATTCCATTTACCCATGAACTTGCCGTTATTGTCGCTCGAAGCCCCAGTGGAGAAGAAATGACTTATCCTGTGGTAGAAATGGAATTTCACCCAGAAGCCAATCAAGTAGAATATGTTCTTTGTCCAGCGCGTATCGATGATTCCATGGCCAAAAAAGCCCAAGACGTTGCCCTTATGGTATCGCGCGCCCTCAAGCATGAAGGCTTGCTTGCCGTAGAATTATTTGCCACAGAATCAGGAGAAATCATCGTCAATGAGGTGGCACCAAGACCTCATAATAGCGGACATTACAGTATCGAAGCCTCCTACACCAATCAATTTGAACAACACTTACGGGCCATTTTAGATTTACCTCTTGGGGATACTAAAAGTAAGGCCGCCGGAATAATGGTTAACTTGGTAGGTGCTGAAGGCCGCACAGGGCCGGTGCACTATGAACATATTGAACAAATTTTGGCCATACCCGGGGTAACCCCCCATATTTATGGAAAAAAAGAAACCAGACCATTTAGAAAAATGGGGCATGTGACCATAATACATGAGGATATGACCCAAGCGCGTTTAATCGCCGAACAAGTAAAAAACAGCATTAACGTTATAAGCAAATCATGAGCAAAGTAGCTATTGTAATGGGCAGTACCAGTGATTTAAAAGTCATGCAAGCTGCAGTAGACATTTTAAAGGGTTTTGATATCGAAACAGAGGTCGATGTCGTCTCTGCACACCGCACTCCGGAAAAACTATTTGATTTTGCACAAAATGCTCATCACCGGGGAATCTCGGTCATTATTGCGGGCGCTGGAGGCGCTGCACACCTTCCGGGAATGGTGGCCTCACTCTCTCCTTTACCCGTTATAGGTGTTCCGGTCAAGTCAAGCAATTCGGTTGATGGTTGGGATAGCATCCTCTCGATTCTTCAAATGCCCAACGGAGTCCCGGTGGCGACTGTAGCCTTGGACGGCGCTCAAAATGCTGGTATTTTGGCCGCGCAAATCATTGGCAGTCATGATCAATGTGTCTTAGATAAGTTGATCACCTACAAACAAGGCCTTAAAATAAAAGTTGAAGAAGGCGCTAAATCTCTGAAAAAGTAATGACAAATCCCTTATTGGCATCCTTCGATGTGGTCCCATTTGATCGTATCGAAGCCAAACATTTTTTACCTGCAGTCGAAGCCTTAATCAATGACGCAAAAAGCGCTATTGACCAAATAACTCAAAATCAAGACCCTGCAACCTTTGAAAACACATTACTTCCCCTGGAGCTCTCGAGCCTTCATTTAGAGCGGGTTAGTCAGTGTTTTTTTAATTTACTCAGTGCCCATACCAATGAAACCCTCCAGAATGAAGCGCCCCACATCTCCCCACTTCTGAGCAATTTTAAAAATGATATTTTGATGAATGCGCCTCTTTTTGAGCGTATTAAATCAATTTATAACCAGAGAGAAACACTTGATATTACTGCAGAATCGCATCAGCTCTTGGAGCGAACCTACAAATCATTTTGCCGCAATGGAGCGCTATTAACCCCTGAGCAGCAGGAAGAAGTGCGGGCCATAGACAGGGCATTGTCTAAAGCAACACTGACCTTTGGTAATAATGTCCTTAGCGAGACTAATGCCTTTAGTTTAAACATCGAAGATCAGGCAACTCTTGAGGGTTTACCCGAATCATTTTTAGAGCGCGCGGCACAAAAGGCCAAAGAAAAAAACCTTGACGGTTATTTAGTAGGGCTAGAATTCCCGAGCTATATGCCGGTGATGAAATTTGCCAAAAACCGTGATTTACGTCAAAAATTATGGCTTGCTTATGGCGCCCGGGGCGCACAAAATAATGAGCATGACAATAAGGCCATCATTGATCAGATCGTGACCTTACGTCAGCGCCGAGCAGAGATATTGGGTTATACAAACCACGCCGAATTCGTGTTAGAAGAACGCATGGCTAAATCTGCTAAAAACGTCAATGACTTTCTTGGTGATCTTGCAGAAAAAGCCAGACCAGCCGCTGAGAGAGAATTAGAAGAATTGCAAAATTTTGCCTCGGAGCAGTTAGAAATAGAACAAATTCAACCATGGGATCAAGCGTTTTTTAGTGAAGGCTTAAAAAAGAAACTCTTCAATTGGGATGAGGAAAAGTTGAAGGAATTTTTTCCTTTAAATCAGGTCTTGACTGGAATTTTTACGATCGCGAAACGACTCTATGGATTACACTTTGAACAAGACACGGCGATTCCAGTCTACCATAACGAAGTTTCTGCCTATAGAGTTTTTGATGCCAATGGGGCATTTAAAGCTTTGTTGTATTGCGACTTTCACCCCAGACCTTCAAAAAGAGATGGCGCATGGATGACGAGCTTTAAAACGCAATTCAAAACAAGTCAAGAAAACCATAGACCACACATTTCAATCGTGTGTAATTTTACGCATCCCGATAATCAAGGTATCGCATTACTGACTTTTCAAGAAGTGACCACGCTTTTCCACGAGTTCGGTCACGCGCTCCATGGAATGCTCGCCGACACCCATTACCCTAGTCTCTCAGGAACCAGTGTGTCATGGGATTTCGTGGAGCTTCCAAGCCAGATCATGGAAAACTGGTGCTTTCAACAAGAAAGTTTGAGCTTATTCGCTAAACACTACAAAACACAAGAACCACTTCCCCTTACCTATATAAAACAAATCAACGCCTTAAAAACCTTTCAAGAAGGCCTGCAAACCCTACGTCAAATTGGCTTTGCAACTTTAGACATGGCTTATCATGACGGGCAATTTGCCGAACAAGAAGTTGTGGCCTTTGAGCGTGCTGTTTTATCACCGCTGCAATTGATCAAACACCAACACCCATATGTGATGAGCACTGCCTTTTCGCATATTTTTCAAGGGGGTTATGCCGCGGGGTATTACAGTTATAAATGGGCTGAAGTTCTCGACGCGGATGCGTTTTCACTTTTTGAAGAGCGCGGAATTTTTGACCCGCAGACCGCCAAAAGTTTTGCTGAAAACATTCTAAGTCAGGGCGGAACCGAAGACCCCATGACCCTGTACAAAAAATTTAGAGGACGAGAACCTAAAAACGACGCACTTTTAAAACGCGCAGGGCTGCTCGCGCAAGATTAATACCCAGTAAAACACCTCATCAATAACCAAACAATAGGTATGGCCTCAATCCAAAATGCGCTATACCTGTAGGATTGTTTTGTCTCCGCGACAAGCAGTCCCAACCAAGTGAGGGCCAGGGTAAATAAAAAAGAACTGCCCCAAAAAGTTATCGATTGTTCTGATTCAGTTTCCAGACCTACACCCAAGATAAAATGAATCACTGCACAAATCATCAAAAGAACTGTCCCTAAGATTTTTGTACGCCATAATCCCAATTTTTGTGGCCAGGTCGGATGACGCAATACATCCTTTCCCGAATCTCGGATTTCAAAAGGGATGGTCAATACAATAATCCACAGGGTTTGAGCTAAATAAAGTAGTACAATTTCCCAATAAATATGATGCAAGGGCAATAGGGGTAGTAATACAGAGATCCCACTCCAAACTAAGGCCACAATGATTATTTTAATGGCCCCATAATCTCTAAACGGGGCTATTTTAAAAGGTATGGGTAGAATATAGGCCAAACTTAGGATCATGAAAATAATAAGTCCTAATTGCTGTGAAACACGTAATGTCACAGCAAAAAAAACACTGATGATCCCCATTGCATGAACCCACCATGGACTTCTTTGCAGTACAAGGAAGACTCCAGATTTCAATGAGACTTGGGCCGGCACATTTTTGATATAGGTGTAAGCAACAATAGTCCCGAAAAACGCAAAACCCATATAATTCCAATCAATGGGGAGACTGGCATATTTGTAGGTCAAAAAAACCAAGCTTATTAGGGCCAAAGAAACGTGTATATGATGTTCTATGTACTGTCTTAAGCAGTGTTTGAAAAGGCTCATGACCAAATATAGGTAAATGTTAGTAAGTACGATAAGCGGTTGAAAAATAGTCGGGAAAGTGCCATTTAATTGTCCTTTTTTACGGACAATTTATCGTAATTTTGGCCAAAAATTAAGGCATCTTATGAATACAGATTCGTTTGCATTACGCCATATCGGCCCACGTGAAGAGGAAATTCAGGAAATGTTACAGGCCATTTGCGCTGAGTCTATTGAACAACTCATTGATCAGACGGTCCCCAGGGATATCCGACTTAAAGAAGCGCTCAACTTAGCTCCTGCAATGAGCGAGTATGAGTTTTTAAATCACATTCATGCCTTAGGGGCAAAAAACAAAAACTATAAAACTTACATCGGGCTTGGGTATCACAACACCCACACCCCTTCAGTAATCAAAAGAAATATTCTTGAAAATCCAGGATGGTATACGGCTTACACACCTTATCAAGCCGAAATTGCCCAAGGAAGACTCGAGGCTTTGTTAAACTATCAAACACTGATTACAGAACTCACAGGCATGGAGCTGGCTAATGCCTCACTCCTGGATGAGTCTACGGCTGCAGCAGAAGCCATGACCTTGCTTTTTGCTGTCCGAGAGCGCGATCAAAAGAAAAACGAAGTCGTCCAATTTTTTGTGAGCGACCAAGTCTTGCCACAAACCCTCTCTCTACTTGAGACAAGAGCCACCCCCCTAGGAATAAAACTTGTTGTAGGGAAAGCTGAAACCTTCACTTTCGGTGAAGAATTTTATGGTGCGCTACTCCAATACCCAGGAAAGCAGGGACAAATTCTAGACCTAGAACCCTTTATCCAAAAAGCACATGAGGCCCAAATCAAGGTTGCGGTTGCTGCAGATTTACTTTCATTAGTCCTGCTAAAGTCTCCAGGCGCATGTGGGGCTGATGTGGTCGTGGGAACTTCTCAAAGATTTGGAATTCCTCTTGGCTATGGCGGTCCTCATGCGGGTTATTTTGCTACTCGCGAGGCCTTCAAACGCAACATTCCAGGAAGAATTATTGGTTTGACAAGAGATATGGACGAGCAGCCAGCACTTCGTATGGCCTTGCAAACTAGAGAGCAGCATATTAAGAGAGATAAAGCCACTTCAAATATTTGTACTGCTCAAGTATTATTAGCCGTTATGGCCGGAATGTATGCTGTGTATCACGGTCCAAAAGGCCTAAGGTATATCGCCAATAAAGTTCATGAACACACCTTAATACTTGCCGATGGGTTAAAACGCAATGGCTACCAACTGGTTCATACTAGTTTTTTTGACACCATTACCGTTCGTGCTCATCGCGATCAAATTGAACCTCTTGCTCTTGCGAAGGAAATCAATCTGTATTATCCCGATCAAGAGCATGTGAGTATTTCGATTAACGAAACAACCAATGCTGAGGATGTGGCACAACTCCTGAGTTTATTTACTTCAGAGACAAGTTCAGAAGAAACAACAGTTCGTCTGGAGGAATTCGGCATTGCCAATAGTCTGAGACGTCCTTTTGACTATTTAAATCAAGAAGTTTTCAATCGTTACCACAGCGAAACAGAGCTCATGCGCTATATAAAACGTCTTGAACGTAAGGATTTAGCACTTAATCATTCTATGATTTCATTGGGTTCATGTACCATGAAACTCAATGCTGCAACAGAAATGCTCCCCCTTAGTGATCCAAATTGGGCGGGACTGCATCCTCTCGTTCCATTGAATCAAGCTAAGGGCTATCAGGAAATGTTGTCCAAACTCGAAGAACAATTAACCGAAATCACAGGGTTCGCTGCAACCTCGCTTCAACCGAACTCTGGGGCGCAAGGGGAATATGCCGGTCTTATGGTCATTCGCGCCTATCACCATTCACGAGGTGATCATCACAGAAACATTTGTTTGATTCCTTCATCGGCGCATGGAACCAACCCAGCCAGTGCCGTTATGGCCGGAATGGAAGTGGTTGTTACAAAAGCCAATGAAGATGGGAATATCGACGTCGATGACCTAAGAGAAAAAGCACTTGCCCATAAAGATAATTTGGCCGCACTCATGGTAACTTATCCATCAACCCATGGGGTTTATGAAAGTGCCATTAAAGAAATCACCTCCATAATTCACGAATGTGGCGGACAGGTTTATATGGATGGTGCCAATATGAACGCACAGGTTGCTTTGACGCATCCAGGAGCGATCGGCGCTGATGTGTGCCACCTTAATTTGCACAAGACATTTGCTATTCCTCACGGAGGAGGTGGCCCAGGGGTTGGCCCAATTTGCGTCGCAAGTCAACTGGCACCATTTTTACCCTCAAACCCAGTCATCGCTACTGGGGGAGACCAAGCCATAACCGCAATTTCAGGAGCACCTTGGGGCAGTGCTTTGGCATGCCTTATTTCTTATGGCTACATCTGTATGCTCGGAGAACCTGGTTTGCGTAAAGCAACCGAAATTGCAATTCTCAACGCCAATTATATTAAAGAAAGGCTCAAGGGAGTTTATGAAACATTATACACCGGAGAGCAAGGCCGCGCAGCCCACGAAATGATACTCGATTGCAGACCCTTCAAGCAAAATGGGATTGAGGTCACCGATATTGCAAAACGTCTTATGGATTATGGATTCCATGCACCAACCGTATCATTTCCTGTAGCCGGAACCGTTATGGTAGAGCCAACAGAAAGTGAAACAAAAGCCGAACTGGATCGTTTTTGCGAAGCCATGATTTCGATTCGTCGGGAAATAGATGCAGCCAGTTCAGAGCAACCGAATAATCCGCTCAAAAATGCGCCCCATACCTTGGCCATGATTACCGCAGAAAATTGGGATATGCCATACTCGAGAAGCGAAGCAGCATTTCCATTACCCTATCTTCAGGACAATAAATTTTGGCCGGCAGTGCGCCGTGTAGACGATGCCTACGGAGATAGAAATTTAATTTGTACTTGTACCCCAATGGAGGCGTACGCTTAATGAATTGAGTGTTTAACGCACAATTGTGCAGGTAATGGCTATCGCATTTGAGTTTCCTTTGATAGTTCACAGGGAACCTTTAGGCGTAAAAAGTACTTTTTTGGTACCTTTAGCAAAATTTAGTCCATGAGTGTAATTATAACAGGAACTGGTAGTTATATCCCAAGCAGCGTTACCTCCAACGATGAGTTCAAGGACCATCGTTTTTTTAATGAGGATGGGGAACAATTAAGCGAGAACAACGAGGTGATCATCCGGAAGTTCAAAGCGATCACCGGAATTTCAGAACGACGTTATATCAAGGCACACAAAGTAACCTCAGACATTGCCACATTTGCTGCAAATCGGGCTATAGAAAATGCAGGAATTGATCCTGAAACACTAGACTATATTGTCGTTGCCCACAACTATGGGGATGTGCCCAATGGTCATCATCAAAGTGACACTGTACCGAGTTTAGCCTCACGGGTGAAGCATCAACTTAAAATTAAAAACCCGCGCTGTATTGCCTATGACATTCTATTTGGCTGTCCAGGTTGGGTCGAAGCGACCATTCACTGTAATGCCTTTATGCGTGGTGGCATGGCCAAAAAGTGCTTGGTTATTGGTGCAGAGGCCCTCTCAAGAGTTGTGGACCAGCACGATAGAGATTCAATGATTTATAGCGATGGTGCAGGTGCCGTGATTCTTGAGCATAGTCCTAATCAAGAAAATTCTGAAAATCGACAAGGTATTATCCATCACCTTACCGCAACCTATACACTAGACGAAGCCCACTTTATTTATTTCGGTCCTTCATATAATCAAGAAGAAAGCCGTTCGCGCAATTATATAAAAATGTATGGGCGTAAAATCTATGAATTCGCCATTACCCGTGTGCCAGAAGCCATGAAACAGTGTATGGAGGAAGCAGGACAAGAAATAGAAAAACTCAAAAAAGTCTTCATTCACCAAGCCAATGAAAAAATGGATGAGGCCATCTTATTGCGGTTTTATAAGCTTTATGGACTAACCCCACCTGAAGGGATTATGCCTCTGACCATTAACACATTGGGAAATTCAAGTGTCGCCACAGTCCCCACGCTTTACGACCTCGTGCGCCGAGGTGAGCTCAGTGGTCACGAAGTAGCCCCGGGAGACTTGATCATGTTTGCTAGTGTTGGCGCAGGTATGAATGTCAATGCAATCCTTTATCAAGTTTAAATGTATTCAAAACATTTTCCCCACAAAAGATATCGCATCACGCAGGAATTTGTTGACAAACACCTCGATCCCTCCGAAAAAATACTAGATCTCGGCGTGGACAATCCTTTCAGTGAGCGCCTTCGCGAACAAGGTTATCGCGTAGATAACACCCAAGGGGAAGACTTGGATTTTGACCGTAGTATGGTTCAAAATGAAGATTATGATGCAGTGACCGCTTTTGAAATTATTGAACACTTACTGAATCCATTTAGTCTATTAAACGAAATAAAGTCCCCAAAACTATTGATATCAGTCCCCTTGAGACTCTGGTTTGCAAAAGCCTATCAGAGTAAGACGGACGATCGCGATCGCCATTTTCACGAATTTGAAGCCTGGCAGCTGCGATGGCTCTTGGAAAAAACAGGATGGCGCATTATTGATGAAGTCCAATTCACTAATCCGGTCAATAAGATTGGGTTCAGACCCCTTCTGCGTCGATTTACTCCACGCTATATCTTGATTTATGCCCAAAAACCTTAAAGGTTATGTACTGTGCCGTGATCATGCCTGTGTATAATGAAGCCCCTTACTTAAACCAAGTGCTTCAAAGCTTTGCAGACCAATGGGTCCCTGTTGATCTTTTGATCCTAGTCGATGACGGGTCCACCGATGAAAGCCCTCAAATTTTAAATCAATGGGAAGGAGAACATTCTTGGATCGAATTAGTTGCTTCGGATAATAAATCAAAGCATGCACCGGGTCAAAAAGTCGTAAACGCCTTTAATCGAGGTTTGGACTATCTGCAGGGCTTCGTCAAAAAGCACACAATTACCCCATCCTTAATCGGCAAATTTGATGCGGACGTGGTTTTGCCAGACAATTATATTGCCGCATTGAAAGAGGCCTTTGTCAAAAATCATAAACTTGGTTTGGCCTCCGGTCATTTGTACATAAATAAAAACAATGATTGGGTTTATGAACAAATTGCAAAAAAGCATAAAGTCCGCGGACCAATTAAATTATACCGAAAGACTTGCTTTGATCAAATCGGCGGGTTAAAACCGTGCCTTGGGTGGGACAGTATCGACCAATGGTTGGTTCAGTTTTGGGACTGGGAAGTACAAACCTTTCCCGAATTAAAAGTACAGCATCTAAAAGCTACAGGACAAGCCTATAACGCGGGACAGCTCAGCAGACAAGGAAGTGCATTTGCCCATATGGGCTACGGATTCTGGCTAAGCTTTTTATCACTAGCCAAACTAAGTATCTACTATAAACAGCCATTGCTGGTCTATTCGGGTTTGAAAAATTACTGGCAAAATCGCAATACCCTTATGGTGACAAAGGCCCAAGCAAAATTTATCCGCAAAAGATTGTGGAAGGCAATATTAAATAATCGATAACGATTAGTTAAAATCGTTTAAATTCAGGGGACAATATTTAAATTTGCCCCATGAAAATAACCCTCACCAAACTCATTTTTATTTTTGCCCTGAGCTTAATTACAGGATGCAAAAACGAGCCGTCAACTAAACTCGTCGACCGAGGAAACTCAAATCTTGTAGAAGATTTAAAAGACAAACAGCCCCATTCTTTTGAGAAGGGAGCTGCCCCAAAAAATGTCATTCTGGTTATTGGGGATGGGACGGGTATTAATCAGATTTCAGCACTTGAGTATTATAAGGCAGACCCCGTTTATTATGAAGATTTTCCTGTCATTGGATTGAGTAAAATAAGTTCGACTTCTTTAATCACAGATAGCGCGGCAGCAGCAACCGCTATGGCATGTGGAGAAAAGACTTATAACAAGGCTATTGGTGTCAATGCACAAGGCGAGGACCTACTTAACTTGACTGAACTTATGAGTCAAAAGGGCGGGAGCAGTGGACTTATCGCTACCTCCTCGATTACTCATGCCACACCAGCTTCTTTTTATGCACATCATACCGATCGAAATGACCACGAAATCATCGCCTCTTTTTTACCCGAGGCTAATATCGATTTTTTCGCCGCTGCAGGATTAAAATACTTTAATGACAGGAACGATAAGGTTAATTTAATAGACACCTTGGTACAAAATGGGTTTATTATAGAAACTGCAACATTGAAGGCCTACCCTGAAGCAAAAAAGCTCGGGTATTTGCTCGCAGACAAAGATATGCCCACGATGATCGGAGGACGTGGCCCGTTTTTAGAAGACGCCTCTAAGCTCGCTATAGATCATCTCTCCAAAAACGAACAAGGTTTTTTCTTAATGGTTGAAGGGTCTCAAGTCGATTGGGGCGGACACGATAATGATTTTGACTATATGATTTCCGAGCTTATTGATTTAGACAACACCTTAGGAAGTCTCATGGCCTATGCACGAAAAGATCAAAACACATTAATCGTCGTAACTGGTGACCACGCCACTGGTGGACTTGCTCTTTCAACGGATAATGGAGATTATAATACCATCAAGCCCAGTTTTTCAAGTACCGGTCATAATGCGGATTGGATTCCTGTATTTGCCTACGGTCCCGGCGCAGAATTATTTAGCGGAGTTTATGAAAACAACATGATCTTTCACAAGATCAAGGCTTTACTTAGCGACCAAAAGTAGACGCTCGCGAATCTATTTTTCTTAATTTAGCTCAATGAAATATTTCAGTGAAATAGGCACATATTTCTTGATGCTCGGCCAGGTTTTTCGCAGACCAACGAAATCTAGCGTTATGCGAGAGCTTATTTTTAAAGAAATCGAAGAACTCATTCTGAACTCTTTGGGCATTGTAATTTTCATCTCCTTTTTTGTGGGTGGTGTGGTCGCAATTCAAACGGCCCTTAATATAAATAACCCACTCATCCCAGAAATGCTGGTTGGATACGCGACACGACAGTCGGTTATTTTGGAATTCGCCCCTACTTTTATTTCCATCATCATGGCGGGTAAAATTGGCTCATTTATCACCTCGAGTATCGGCTCAATGCGGGTAACCGAACAAATTGATGCCCTGGAAGTCATGGGAATTAATTCATTAAACTATTTAGTCTTCCCAAAAATCATTGCCCTTTTACTCTACCCATTCATCATTGGCTTGGCTATGTTTCTAGGTATTTTTGGCGGTTGGTTTGCCTCAACTTACGGAGGATTTACCTCATCAGCGGCTTTTATAGAAGGCGTCCAATCCGATTTTATCACTTTTCATCTAACCTACGCCTTTATCAAATCCTTGGTATTTGCCCTTATATTAGCAACAGTCCCGTCTTTTCAGGGGTATTACATGAAGGGCGGAGCCCTCGAAGTGGGTAAAGCGAGTACTTATTCTTTTGTTTGGACCAGTGTCATTATCATCTTGGCCAATTATGTGATTACAACTTTATTGTTAAGCTAATGATTCAGGTTAAACACTTACATAAATCTTTTGGCGAAGTCGAAGTCCTTCGAGACATCAGTACCACCTTTGAGCAAGGTAAGACCAACCTCATCATTGGCTCAAGTGGAAGCGGAAAAACTGTTTTTTTGAAATGTCTTCTTGGACTCTTTAGTCCAGAACAAGGAGAAATTTTTTATGGCAATCAGTCGTTTAGTGCCATGGATAAAGATCAAAGAAAGGAGCTCCGCGAGCATATCGGCATGGTATTCCAAGGAGGCGCTCTTTTTGATTCCATGACGGTCGAGGAAAATATTATGTTTCCATTGCGCATGTATTCCAGTCAAAGTCTGGCCGAAAGGCAAGAGCGGGTCAATACTGTTTTGGCGCGTGTTAATTTGCATGGGGCCAACAAGAAATTTCCCTCAGAAATCTCCGGGGGTATGCAAAAACGGGTTTCAATTGCGCGTGCGATAGTCAACAATCCGCGTTATTTATTTTGCGACGAACCTAATTCGGGTCTGGATCCTAAGACGTCTATGGTGATTGATAATTTAATCCAAGAGATTACAGCAGAATACAATATGACCACGATCATTAACACCCACGACATGAATAGTGTTATGGAAATAGGCCAGAACATTGTCTTTTTACAAAATGGGTCAGTCGCTTGGGAAGGAAATGCGGACAATATTTTTAATGCTACAGAACAAAGCGTTATCGACTTTGTTTATTCCTCAAACTTATTTAAGAAGATTCGCACCATCCAACAACAAGCTAAACGCTAAGCGGCAAAGAAGGAAGCGAAAATCAATACTTCACAGTTTCATTTACACTTTAACGGACCACGAGGGTATCGAGCGCAAGCTTGTATTTTAACCATTGATAGAGTTGATTTCTTTGAGCCTCAACTTCTTTGCGTCTTGCCTGCTCAGACCAAAGTGTTTCAAATACAACCAAAGTGTCAACGCGCTGAAAATTAGAGACCAGCATGGGTGCATAGCGGAGTTGAACCAAATCAGCATGTAAAATCTTTGCCTCTTGACTTATGGCTGCAAATGGTATTTGACTTTCTTCATATTTGAGCAATCGCGAGAGTTCTCGTTCCAAAATGGCGATTTTTTGCTCTTTGTTGTAAATCTCTAATGAGTCCCTCGAACGCAATTCTACCAAATAGCGCATTTCATTCTCCACATCATCCTCTTCAATATTTTGATTCAAGAATAAGGTGGTCTCGCTGAGGGCCTTATATTTCTGCATACGACTGCGCAACAATTCCAGGGTCACGGGATCAATTTGCTGTCCCCCAAAAGAGGTGATTTCGATGATTGAGCCCTGTTCCGGCTGGTATTTAGTTGTGGCGTATTTCTTAATATAGGAGGCGTTTGGTAAGCCTTCTAGTTCGCGCTCTATAAACTGCCGTGCCTCATTATTAAAACTACTTTCTTTAAGGACGCTATAAAAGGTAAAGCCCGCAGGGATCATAACCAAAATCGCCAAAAAAGAAACCAATCTCGCTATTTTTTGACGACGCGCTGAATTGGCATATTTGAGCATTGGAAAGCGCAAAACCTTTAAGACAATAAAGGTAGCCAGGGCGATGAATATGGTGTTGATTACAAATAAATAAAATGCTCCTGCAGCGAAGGCTAGGCCTTTTGGATTCCCTAGAAAGGCTTGAGACAAGCCAAAACCAACAGTACACAAGGGAGGCATTAAGGCGGTCGCAATAGCCACACCAAAGATCACACTGGCAATAGTTCCTTTTTTCGTTCGGGCAATGATCAATGCCAAGCCCCCAAAAAATGCGATGAGCACGTCTCGTATATCTGGTTTTGTTCGTGCCAATAATTCTGAAGATTCCTCTCTCAATGGAAATAACCAAAAGAATAGAAAGGCCGTCAGAACACTCAGAAGAATCATCACGCCAAAGTTGATCAAGGATTTCTTTAAGGTATCGATATCATTGATTGCAATAGATAAACCAATCCCTAAAATTGGGCCCATTAACGGAGAGATAAGCATCGCCCCAATGACCACTGCAGTAGAGTTCGCGTTAAGCCCAATCGAGGCCACGAATATGGAACATATTAAGATCCAGGCCGTCGCCCCCTTAAAAGGAATATCGCGCACAATCGCCTCTATGGTACTCTCTCGATCGGTATCGCTTCGAAAATCTAAAAGCTCAACAAGAAAGACCTTTATTTTGGCCCACAATCCCAGAGCATCTCTTTTGATTGTTCCAGCTTCGGCAGAGGTCGATTCCTCTAGATTGGAATTATTTGTTTTCATGCTATAAACGGCGTGACTTTGGTCACTTTGGTTAGGTAATTACATCCAGATCTCAGTCGTCTAATAACTGGACAGAGACATGAGGCTGAAAAAGATATACACGTCCTCCATTGACCTCAGTACACATAAAACGCTTTGCTCGCTTGGCACCCATAATAAATATACGCCCTCTTTGCGTCTCAAATTTTCTGCCTTCTGGTATTTCAAAGATATATTTTTTTTGATTCGGCGGATCAAAGGACTTCAAGGCCAAAGTCAAAGACAAATCCGAATCACTGCTGGCTTTGGGGTTTTTTAAATAATTCGCCAAAGGTCGTAGTACTGATTCAGGAAAAACTTCAGGGCGTAAAAATGGAAGCATCAAATGTCTAAAGGTATTCTTCCACTCAATACCATGGGGTTTTATACCACGACCAAATTCGGTAAAGGCGCGAAAATGAGCTAACTCATGAATTAAGGTCAACAAAAATCGATATTGATTTTCGCCCTGATTTATTGTGATGATATGTCCTCCATGAGGCATTTGGCGATAATCCCCGTGACGTGTTACTCGGCTCGGTACGACTTCAAGTTTCAAGTTTTCTCGATCGAATAAGGCCAAAACTTGAGTCAAGGCCGCTTCAGGAACATATTCTTTGAGTTTAATTAAGTCCATAGTGAGCGCAATTATACTCAAGGTGTAGACTGTGAGGCGGGTAGTGTTTTCCCGTTAAATATGCGGTGCCCTTTGAGGGCAAATTCCAAAATATAGGCCGCCATTTCTTCAGGAGTTAAAGGAGCCTCGTATCCAGGAAAAGCCTCTGCTAACATTTCAGTTTGTACCGCACCAATAGCCAGTGTATTGAATTTAGGCCCTCGATCCTTATACTCTTCGGCCATTACCTCACTCCAAATTGTTAGGGCCCCTTTGCTACTGCTGTACGCGCTGAGACCTGGGAATTTTGCTGTACCGTTAACCCCGCCCATACTGCTGATCGATACGACATGTGCAGTATGATCCATCAAGGGCAATAACACCCGTGTGAGCGCCATAGGACCAAATACATTAACCCGGTAGATCTGCTCAATTTCCGCAGAATTTAAAGACTCAAATGGCTTATTAATGAGCAACCCTGCGTTGTGGATCAGAATATCAACACGACCATACTCCTTTTTGAGAAAGGCAAAAAGCTCAGGAAAAGCTACCTCCTGAGTAAGATCCAAAGACAAAGCATGGCAGGACTTCCCTGCGAATTTTTCTAATGGCTTTGTGTTGCGTGAGAGTGCTACGACATGATGGCCCTGCGCTAAAAAAGCAGAAGTCAAGGCATAACCTATTCCACGACTGGCCCCGGTAATTACAACAATTTTTCCCATAGATTAAAGGTACAAAATATCAGCAGTCCAAGAACTGAAGCATCATGAAAGAACCGAGACTTAGGTTTTAGGCAAACATTGTCACCGGCTGCTCAATATATTGACGCAGTGTCTGTAAGAACTGAGCTCCAGTGGCCCCGTCTACCGTCCTGTGATCACAAGCCAAGGTAACGGTCATCGTATGCCCTACAACGATACTACCTTGTTTTACCACGGGTTTTTCGACTATCGCTCCGACAGATAAGATTGCTGAGTTGGGTTGATTGATGATCGAGGTAAATTCACGAATACCAAACATCCCTAAATTAGAGACCGTAAAGGTACTGCCCTGCATTTCCTCTGGGGTCAATTTTTTGGCTCTAGCTTTTCCCGCTAGATCTTTTACTGCAGCACCAATTTGAGTAAAACTCATTTGATCCGCAAATTTCAGAACAGGAACGACCAAACCATCGTCAACAGCTACGGCTACACCCATATGAATGTGTTTGGCAATTCGCGTCTCTTGCTGATGCCATTGACTGTTTACTTTAGGATGTAAACGCAAAGCCATAGCACAAGCCTTAACGACCATATCATTAAAGGAGATCTTTACTCCATCTTGTGCGTTGATCGCCGCACGAGCCGCCATGGCATGATCCATATCGAGCTCGACGGTTAAGTAGTAGTGTGGTGCCGTAAATTTTGATTCCCCTAAGCGCTTGGCAATGGTTTTGCGCATCTGAGAATTAGGCAAGGATTCGAATACCTCGGTTCCCACGCTTTGAAACACAGGAGCCCCCGCGGCAGCAGGAACAAAGTGTTCAATATCTCTTTTTACAATACGCCCATGTTCTCCAGTACCAGTCACCTGAGCAAGGTTAATGCCTTTTTCTTCGGCTAATTTTCTTGCCAAAGGGCTCACAAAGCGACGGCCTTGATCTGCAGACGTTGCACTAGCGCTCATTGGCGCAGATACAACTGGTACAGCGGAAGTTTCGACGGCTTTAGTGGTTTGCACCTCTTTTTGCGGCTCAGTCTCTATTGCGGCCTGAGGCGCTTCAGTTTTTGACGACTCGGAACCTACTTGATCGAAGTTTACTCCCGACAGGTCGGTGCCCGCAGGACCCAAAACAGCCAAAAGAGCATCTACCTTGGCCGATGAACCTTCTTGGATACCAATTTTGAGTAAGGTTCCGCTATAGAAAGATTCAAACTCCATTGTCGCCTTATCGGTCTCAATTTCAGCTAATATATCCCCCTCATTTACGCTATCACCTTCCTTTTTTAACCAACGAGCGACGGTCCCTTCTTCCATGGTATCACTGAGTCGTGGCATGGAGATTACCAAAACGCCTTCTGGCAAATCAGAACCTGAGGAGGATGAAACCTGATCGTTTGTTGCAGCCTCATTGACAGTTTCCTCCGGTTTCGCCGGAGTCTGTGGCGTCGAGTCAGATGAAGTCGCCCCTGCGGCCGAGTTTGTCGGCTGACCCGATAAAAGGCCTGAAATATCTTCACCTGCCGAGCCTATAATGGCAAGTAGTGCATCAACCTCTGCAGTTTCTCCTTGAGCAACCCCGATATGAAGTAAAGTTCCTTCATAAAAAGACTCAAACTCCATAGTGGCCTTATCGGTTTCAATCTCGGCAAGGATATCCCCTTCTTTAACCGTATCTCCTACTTTTTTCAACCAAGTTGCCACAGTACCTTCTTCCATGGTATCACTGAGTCGCGGCATTGTGATGATTTCAGCCATAATTTATATTTTATGCGGTAAAAATGGATAATCCTCTTGCTGATATACAGTATCGTACATCACATTTTTTTCTGGATAAGGAGATTCTTCGGCAAACTTTTCACATTCTGCCACTCTATCCTTTACCTTTTGATCTATTTCTGCAATTTGTTTTTCAGTGGCCCATTTATTTTGATAAATGTGGTCTAATACATGCATGATTGGATCTTGATCTTGCATTTTGCTGACCTCTTCTTTTGTGCGATAGTGTTGCGCATCACTCATAGAATGACCGCGATAACGATACGTACGAATTTCAAGGAAAGTCGGTCCTCCCCCCTTTCGGGCTCTTGATATGGCCTCGTCTAATTCTTTAGCCACCATTTCCGGCTTCATACCATCAACTGGACGACAAGGCATGTCATAGCCTAATCCAAGTTTCCATATTTCTGAGTGATTCGCCGTACGTGACACAGAAGTTCCCATAGCGTAGCCATTATTCTCAACGCAAAACACCACCGGTAGATTCCACAACATGGCCAGATTGAAGGTTTCATGCAAAGCCCCTTGACGCGTGGCACCATCACCCATAAAGGTTAGGGTTACCGCTTCGTTATTTTGATATTTATCTGCAAAAGCAAGTCCAGCACCCAAAGGAATTTGCCCCCCTACAATTCCGTGTCCACCGTAAAAACGATGTTCCTTGGAAAAGATATGCATCGATCCACCCAAACCTTGAGAGGTTCCTGTGCCCTTACCATAAAGCTCAGCCATAACGCGCTTCGGATCTACCCCCATACCAATAGGTTGAACGTGACAGCGATAGGCGGTAATCATCTTATCTTTTGTCAAATCCATAGCGTGTAACGCTCCTGCCAAAACAGCCTCTTGACCATTGTACAAATGCAAGAATCCACGCACCTTTTGGTTGATGTATACCTGAGCCAGTTTGTCTTCAAACTTTCTCCAAAACAACATGTCCTCATACCACTTCAGGTAAGTTTGCTTGGTAATTTTCTTCATCGTTTACTAGATTAGAATTCGCGTCCGCGCGATGCAGCGCAAAAATACGTTATTCTGACTTTATACAAAACCTAAAAAGCGCAAAAAAAAGGCGTCCAATGGGACGCCTTAATGCATAAAATATTTTTGAACGATCTCAAAAAGACTCCTTTTCTAATATTCGGTATAGGTGTCCCCGAGATTAAAAGTCAAACCAAAACGCAGTGTGCCTTCAAGAGGGCTACGAACACGTGAGGTAGAGAATAAGTAAGAAAGATCGATGTTAATAGACGTATACTTAAATCCAGCCCCCAGAGAAAGGAATTTACGCGATCCTTTATCTTCACTTTCATTGAAATATCCTGTTCTTAGAGCAAAGACATCCTGGTACCAATATTCTACACCCAAGGCCCAAGTAAACTC
>Ga0075476_10000265_pt1 | contig 22536 bp, 23 predicted proteins | sample DEB08_DNA_5_FD_76339 | JGI IMG/M metagenome (GOLD analysis project Ga0075476, IMG submission 76339) | Aqueous microbial communities from the Delaware River and Bay under freshwater to marine salinity gradient to study organic matter... | ecosystem: Environmental > Aquatic > Marine > Coastal ...
TCCCGCCGGCCGGCGGTGCGCGCGCCGCGGCGGCCGCCGCCGCGGCGCCACCGGGTCAGCCGGTGGTCGTCAGCGGATCCCGCTGGACCATCGTGAAGCCGTAGGTGAGCGCGACCGTCGCCCCCTGGACGGTCTCGGCCGGCGGTGCGCCGTCGACGGTGGTCTCGTCCTGGTCGGGGAGCGCCAGGACCAGCTGCAGGTGCAGGGAAGCGCCGGCGAGGAGCTCGTCGACGAGGGCGACCGGGGTGGTGAGGAGGCCGACGGTCGTCGCCGCGAGCAGCGTCGACGCCGTGCCCGCGCAGGTCCCGGTCCCCGCGTCCCAGGCGACGTCGCAGCCGTTCACCGCCAGGGTCAGTGCCCGTGTCGATGCGCCGTCGGTGACGAGCGCCGCGTCACCCGAGCTCGTGACGGTCAGCGTGAGGTCGGCGCCGTCGAGGCTCCCGGTGCTGTCGAGCCGGACGTGGCGCAGCACGACGTCGCCGGGCGCCAGGTCGGTCACGGCGGTGCTGAAGCCGGTCCCGACGTCGTCCAGCGTCAGCACGAGCTCGCCGCCGTCCACGGGCTGGGGCACGGGACTCGTCGTCGTGGCGGTCAGGCCGGCGAGGACGACCGACGCGACGGTGAGGCCGGCGACCGTCCCGACCGCGACGGCCGCACGTCGGCCCCGTGTCCACCTCCGGGCGGTCGGCTCCTGCTGCTCCTGGTCCACGGGTCCTCCGGTCGTCGTGGGGAGGGGACGATGGGGGGCCGTCCTCACGCGACGGTCATGCCGTGGTCACGATCGGGGCCGTTCCGGTTACGGTGCGTCACGGTGACATCGGGGGCGGAGCGCCGGGGCCCGGGGGCGGGGATGACCGACGTGCGTGACGGGGTGCCGGTGCTCGTGCTGCGGTCCGGACCGCCGCCGGACCCCGAGCTGGTCGCGCGGACCGTCGGCTGCGTGGTCGGCGCGGCGGTCGGGGACGCGCTGGGGGCGCCGTTCGAGTTCCTGCCCCGCGGCACGTTCCGCCGGGCGATCCCGACCCCGATGCTCCAGGGGACGGGGGAGATGGTCGGGGGCGGGGCGTTCGGGTGGGCGCCGGGGGAGTTCACCGACGACACCCAGATGGCGCTGGCGCTCGCGGCCTCCCTCCGCGACCGTGACGGGTACGACCCCGACGATCTCTGGCTCCGCTGGCGCACCTGGGGCCGGCACGCGCCGGACGTCGGGAGCACGACCCGGCACGCGCTCGGGCACGCCGACTGGCGCGACGTCCGCCACCCGGATCCGGAGCGCACGGCGGCGAACGGGGCGCTGATGCGGGCGTTCCCGCTCGCGCCGGCGACGCTGCACGTCGACGACGGCACGGCCCGAGCCGTCGTGCTCCATCAGGCCATCACGACCCATGCCCACCCGGCGGCGGCCTGGGCGGCCTGGCTCGGGGTCGCGGCGATGCGGGCGGCGCTCCGCGGGGCGGATCCGTTCGCCGCGCTCGACGCCGAGGTCGCCGCGGTGCCGGCGTCGGAGCGGGACCGGTTCGCGGCGATGCTCGATCGGGCGTGGGACCCCGACGACGCGGAGGTCGGGAACGGCAGCGCCTGGGGCTGTCTCGCCCAGGCGGTCTGGGCGGTCCGCCGCGCCGACGGCTTCGAGGACGCGGTCATCGCGGCCGTGGACCTCGGCTCCGACGCGGACACGGTCGCCTGCGTGACCGGGGCCCTCGCCGGTGCCGTCCACGGCGTCGTCGCGGTGCCCGAGCGATGGGCCGCGGCGGTCAACGGCCGGCTCGACACGCCCGACGGCGAGGAGCGGCACGACCGCACGACGCTGGCCGCGGTCGCGGTGGGGCTGCTCGGCGGGTGAGCGGTCGCGGGCGTCGGCCCGCGTTCAGCCGCGCCGGCGCGGTCGGCGCAGCGGGGACCCGCTCCGCCACGCGGCGGTCGGACGCTGGAGCGAGGCCGGGCGTCCGGGCCGTGACGAGTCGGGGAGGTCCGAGGTGCTCCGCCCCGTCGGGGTGAGGAAGGGGCCGGCCTCCGCCGAGAGCGAGCGCCGGACGTTGCGCTTGTCGAGCGCGTAGTCGTCGCGCTCCTCCGGGGGGAGGTCGAGGCGCCACACCGCCTCGTAGGTCCGGCGCAGCCGGGAGACGGTGAACTCCTCGGGCAGCAGCGACAGCACCGCGTCGGTCCGCTCGAGGTCCTCGGCCAGCCGCTCCCGCGCGTCGGCCACCATCCGGGCGTGGTCGAAGGCGAGCGGGAGCGCCCCGTCGAGGACGTCGGCGACCGGGGCCCACCGGGCCGCGTCGGCGTCGGTCCCGGCCCGGAGCGGCACGGCCGCGTCGAGGGTGGCGGCGTACGCGACGCTGACCACGTCCATCCGGGGGTCGCGGCCCGGGTCCCCGTACGCGCCGAACTGGGCCAGCCGGGGGACACGGGCCCCGGCCTCCTCCCCGAGCTCGCGGACGGCGGCCTCGTCGAGGGTCTCGTCGGGCCGCTTGAAGCCCCCGGGCAGGGCCCAGGCCCCGGCCTGCGGCTCGGCCGCGCGCCGGATCACGGCGAGCCGCAGCTCGTCGTCGACGACCGCCATCAGCACCACGTCCACCGTGACGGCGAACGGCGGGTAGTCGGCCGGGTCGTACCCGGCGGGGACGTCGGGGCGGGCGGGGTCCATACCGGGACCCTAGGCCCGCCGTCCGTAAGGGACAACTTGACACGAACCCCGCGAGGACGATAAGATGTCACCTGACCCTCAACGTGGGGGTCGCAGGACCGCCGCCCCTCGAGGAGGACCCCGATGCCCGCCGCCCCCGCCCCGTCCCTCGACCACGTCGCCGTCGGCGCCCCGATCACCCGGCTCGGCGTCAGTCTCTTCCCCCTCTACCTCCATCAGGCCGCCCCGGACGTCGCCGCGGGGGAGGACGTCGTCGTCTCCGAGCTGCCGGAGGCCGAGGTGCCGACCCTGCGCTTCACGAACGGGGCCGACCGCACGGTGCTCGTCCCGGCGGGGTCCGTCGTGACCGGCGGGCTGCAGAACCGGATGGTGAACGTCAGCGTCCTGCTCCCGGCCGCGGGCAGCCTCGACGTCCCGGTCTCCTGCGTCCAGGCCGGGCGGTGGGCCGGATCGGCCGGGTTCGATCGGGGCCGCACCTACGCCCCCCGCCGGGTCCGCCGCACGAACGACCTCACCGTCGACCTCAACCTGAGGTCCGGCCGCGGCGCCCGTGCCGATCAGGGTCGGGTCTGGGCGACCGTCGACCACGAGCTGGCCCGGATGGGACTGGCCTCCGAGACGCGGGACCTCACCGACCTGGACCGCGGGGTCGAGGCGGACGAGCGCCGGCGCCGCGCCGTCGCCGAGCTGGTCGCCCGGGGGCCGCTGCCCGGACAGACCGGCCTGGCGGTGGCCCACGGCGCCCGGGTCGTCGCCGTCGACCTGTTCGCGTCCCCGGCGCTGCTCGCGGCCGAGTGGGGGGCGCTGGTCCGCAGCCACCTCGCCGAGCCGCCCGGCCGGCCCGTCGGGCACCCGTCGGCGGGCCGGGTGCTCCGGTTCCTCCGTCGGTTCGCCCGCGCCGAGGCGACCGTGACCCCCGGGGCCGGGCTCGGGCGGGAGCGCCACGTCGCGACCGACCGCCTCGCCGGGCAGATGCTCGAGCTCGACGACGTCCTCGTCCACGCCAGCGCGTTCGCGCTGGCGGCCTGAGCCACCGACCGACGCCTGACCGACGCCCGACCGCACACGACCGAGGAGCGCACCATGTGGATCTTCACCAGCACCGGCTTCGTCAGCGCCGTCCAGCATCGCGACGAGCCCGACCGGCTCGTCGTCCGAGCCCGCGACCGCGTCTCGCTCGGGCCGCTGATTGAGCGGACCGGCGCCGATCTGAACCCGTGGGAGGGCGGCGACTACGCCTTCCGGATCGTCGTCGATCGGGCGGCGTTCGAGGCGTGGCTCGCCGACGCGGCCACCGCCATCGACTACCCGAACTTCAAGGACAGCGCGCTCCGCGCCCGCGGCGGCGACTACGAGGCGTCGCTCCACGACGTCTGGAGCGCGATGATGGCGTTCCAGCGCCGGGAGCTGCGTCGCGAGGCCGGGGAGGCCTGAGCGTCACGCGGCCGGCACGAGCTCGCGGGCCGTGGCCCGGGCCCCCCGGTCCCCGAGGGACGGGAACGGGACCAGCGCGCGGCCGGCGGCGCGGCGCAGGCGGCGGGCCGCGGACCGCACCGGTGCGACCACCGTGACATGGAGACCGCGTCCTCGCAGGCGCCGCACCTCGTCGGCGAACACTCCGTCCCCGGAGGCGATGACGAGGTCGTCGAAGCGTCGCTCGACGTGTTCGCGCCCCAGCACGTCCAGGAGGGCGAGGTCCGCGCCGTCCGGCCCGTGCCGGACGACCAGGCGGTGGGGTCCGCCCCACCCGAGGCCGACCGCCAGCTGCTCGCCGGGGTTGCAGCCGAGGACCAGCAGGTCGCGGGCGCCGACCAGATCGAGGCCGCGGTAGGCGGTCGCGCAGGCCCGGACGTCGTCCCGCGTGAGGCGGGCGTGCCCGACCAGGTTCTCGACGTCGACGAGGTGGATCCTGCGGGTCCGGATGCGCGTCCGGACCGGCCGCCGTCCGCTCCCGCCGCGTCGCACCCGTCGCTCCTCGCCCGCGGCGACCGTACCGAGCGGCTCCGACACCGCAAGGGCGGGTTGTCGCTCAGACGGCTCGGGCGGCCCCGTCGACCTCGAGGGTCGCCCGCCGGGCGCGCGCGTCGAGCGTCAGGGTCACGGTCCGGTCCGCGTCCCGTCCCGTCCCGCGCCATCCGGTCCGCAGCAGGTGCGGCGCGTCCGGGTCGACGTCGGCGAGCCACCACGTCCCCTCGAACGCCGGGTGGGTCCGGCGCAGGCGCATCAGCGCCAGGATCCGTTCCGTCCGCGGCGATCGCAGCGCCTCGCCGAGCTCGCTCGGGGTGTAGCGGTGGCGGTTGACGTCCCGGCCGACGCCCGTGCGGGCCAGCAGGTCGGCGTCGTCGCCGCCGCCCAGCAGTCCGACGTAGTACAGCTGGGGGACCCCCGGGAGGACGAGCTGCAGGGCGCGGGCCGCGACGTGGGCGTCCTCGTCGCCGCCGAGCGCACCGAGGAACGTCGCGTTCACCTGGTAGAGGTCGACGTTCGAGGCGGCCGCGCCCGTCGCCCGGCGGCTGACCCCACCGGTCGCGACGTGGATGGCCTCGACCAGCGCGTCGATCCGTTCGGGCGGCAGCAGCCCCGGCCCGGGGTCCTCGGCGTCGCCGTGGCCGGCGTTCGCCCCGACGTCGATGACGCCGATGCCGTCGTGGGTGTCGAGGACCGTGACGCTGTTCCGCGGTCGGACGCCGAGCCAGCGGTGCAGCACGGTCGCGTCGCCGGTCCGCAGGGCGTCGAGGACGAGCGGCGGTAGCGCGAAGTCGTAGGTGAGGTCGGCGAGCGTCGCGAGCTCGGACGTCAGGCGCCAGTGGGCGTGGACCTCGACCAGCGTCCGCAGCCCGTGCGCATGGCACCGCTCGGTCAGCCAGGCCAGGAACCGCCGTGTGTCCGAAGTCATGAACGACGAGGTGCCCGGTGTCTTGACCGCGTACCCCACGGCGTCGAGGCGGACGGTCCGGACGCCGTTCGCCGCGAACAGCATGAGCAGCTGCTCGAGGTGGGCCCGCGTCCCGGGGTCGGACGTGTCGAGGTCGACCTGCTCGGAGGTGAAGGTCGTCCAGAGCACGCGCGTGCGCCCGTCGGCGAGGGTGACCTGCGTCAGCGGGAGGCCCGGACGCGGGCGGTAGATCCGACCGAGCAGCTCCTCGGTCGCACCGTCGGGGAACACGCGATCGAGCGTCAGGAACATCCCGGCGTGGGGCGACGCGTCGACGTCGGCGAGGAAGGACCGGAACTCGGGGGACCGCGTCGAGACGTGGTTGACGATGAGGTCGGCGGTGAGGTCGTGGGTGGTGGCGAGCGCCGCGACGTCGTCCCACGTCCCGAGTCGCGGGTCGACGACGCGGTGGTCGTCGGGGTCGAACCCGGCGTCGGCGCCGTCGATCGGCGTGAAGAACGGCAGCAGGTGCAGGCCGCTCAGCGCGTCGGCCAGCGGCGGGGCGGTCAGCACGCGGCGGAGGGTCGTGAGGTCGCCCGTCAGCCGGTCGGCGTACGCGATCAGCTCGACGGCGTGCGGATCCGGCGGTGGTGGGGCGGTGGTCATCGTCCGAGGCTACGGAGGGGACCGGGTCGAACATCCGTTCGATAGGGTTCTGGTCGTCATGGACCGGGGCGGTCCGGGGGAGGGGTGCGATGTCCGGCTGGGACCCGGTGGAGGACGGCCCCGAGGAGGCCGCCCCGCACGTCCTCGCGACGATGGCCGAGCGCTGGGGCGAGCTGATCGGGCTCGGGCCGGAGGCGGAGGTCCGCGGCCGGCGGCACCTCGACGTCCTCGTGGCGCAGCTGACGGAGCTTCTCGAGGGCCTGGACGCCACCGTCGCCCGGCATCCCTCGGACCGGGTCCTCGACGGGTTCCTCGCCGCCTGCCCCCGGATCGAGGGGGAGTGGGAGCTGGACACCCTCCGGCCCGAGCTCGTGGCCCGGACCACGGCCCTCGCCCTCCCGCCGGCGGCCGTCGGCGGGGAGGGGCGCGCGCTGTTCGCGATGGTCGTGCTCGGGGACCCGTCGGGACCGCACGGCGTGCTCGTGGCGTCGGAGGACGTCGACCCGGACGGCGGCGCGATGCGGATCGACGTCCGGCTGCCCGCGCTGGCCACCGCGGTCCTCGACCACCTCGTCGCCGGCCTCCGCTCGGCCGCCGTGCTGGTCCGGACGCCGGCCCCCGGGGGTCCCGCGGCCCCCGGACCGGAGGCCGATGCGGAGGACGGCGCGGCCGACGCGGCCGAGCACGTGGTGCGGCTGCTCGCGCGCCTCGAGGCGGCGGTGCACCGCGCCGGACGTCTCGGCGGTGACCCGTCCGCGACGCACGACGAGCGCCTGCTCCGCCGTCGCGACGACGCGCTCGGCCGCGTCGGTCGCGTCCGGGTCGACGTGCGCCAGCGGCTGCCCGAGGGCGTCCTCGAGCCGACGGCGCTGATGCTCTCGGCGGCACCGGGTCGCGAGTCCGACGAGGGCACCGTCCGGTACCACCTCGCGCTCGACCTGACCGACGGGCGCCGTGGCGTCGGTCGGCTCGAGGTCGAGGGGCACCGGGGTCGGTCGGTGCGGCGCGTCAGGCTGCCGGGCCTGGTCGAGCTGTGGCTGGACCACGTCGAGTCGGCGCTGCGCCGGGCCCACGTCGTGACCCCCGCGGTCCGCTCGGCCGGGCCCGAGGCGGTCCGACCCGTCCCGCCCCCCGTCCGGGAGCCCGCGGTGCGGGAGCTCCACGATCCCCTGCCCGACGTCCCGTTCTGAGGTGCGACGGCGGCCCCTCCGACGCCGTCGTCGCAGGCGCCGCGTAGGGTCACCGGCATGAGCGATCCCCTCCCCACGCCCCTCGGCGCGCACGTCGCGCGGTCCTGCCCGACCCGCGTCCAGTGGGACGCGCTCCACCCGGCGGAGCCGGCACCGACCACCGAGTTCCAGCGGCTGCTGAGGGGTCGCGGCGTCGAGCACGAGCTGGCCGTCGGGGCGGCGCTGCTCGCGGCCCACCCCGGGGCGGTCGACGCCGGGGCCGTCGGCGACCGCGTCGACCGCGAGGAGGTGACCGTCGCGGCGATGGAGGCCGGGGCGCCGCTGATCCTCCGGACCCGGATCCCCTGGGACGTGGAGGGGCGGCGCATCGGCGAGGCCGACGTCCTCGTGCGGGTCGGGGACGCGCCCGTGGACGGGCGGTGGCGGTACGCGCCCGTCGAGGTGAAGCTCCGCCGGCTCCTCGACGCCGAGGACGCCGAGGCCGCCGCCGGCGGGACGCCCCCGGCGGGGGTGCAGCGGCTCGACGACCTCCACGTCCCCGCGCCGGAGGGCTGCGTCCCGGACGGCTCCGGGGTGGGGCGGTCGGGGATCGCCGACGACCTGGTGCAGCTCGCCCACTACCACCGGATGCTCGACGCGCACGATCGTGCGGCCCCGGTCGCCCTCGCCGGCGTCATCGGGCGGGAGGGCGTCGTCGCGTGGTACCGGCTGGACGTCGAGCGGCTCACGGTCGACGAGGGGATCGACCCCGACCGGCGGGAGACCGCGCTCGAGCGGTACGACCGCGAGTTCGCCCACCGACTCGCCGTCCAGGACGCCGCGCGCCGCCATCGGGAGGATCCGTCGCTGCCGGTCATCGAGCAGCCCGTCCGTGTCGGCGACTGCCCCGACTGCCCGTGGCGCGACCACTGCGGCGCGCTGCGCGCCGCGTCGGGGGACGCCTCGGTGCTGCCGCGGGCGACGCGGACCGCCGCCTGGCCGGCCCTGCGCGCGGCGGGGCTCGCGACGCTGTCCGCCCTCGCCGCGCACGACCCCGCGGACGGCGTGCCCGGCCTGCGGGACGCGGCGGTCGCGACGCTCGTCGACGAGGCCCGCGCCCGCGTCGCCCCCGCCTTCGCCCACCGCCGGCGCGGCGTCACCGCCGTCGAGGTGCCCCGCGCCGACGTCGAGATCGACGTCGACATGGAGAACCCGGGGCCGGGGGGCGGCTGCGGCGCCTACCTCTGGGGCGCCCTGGTCACCGACCGCGCCGGCACCGGCGTCGTCGCCCCCGGGTACCACCCGGCGGTCGTCTGGGACGCCGACCAGGACGCCGGCGGGGCCGCGGCCTTCGACGCCTTCTGGACGTGGCTCGCCGACCTGCGCCGCGCCTGCGCCGACGCGGGTGCCAGCATCCGTCTGTACTGCTGGCACCAGCAGGCCGAGGTCGGGTGCCTCCGTGACGGGGCCCGTCTGCTCCGGGCGGCCGGCGGGCCGGACCGCGCCCTCGAGGTCGAGGCCCTCGTCGCCTCCGACGACTGGGTGGACCTGAAGATCGTGTGGCAGCGGCAGGTCGTTACCGGCCACGGCGCCGGACTGAAGGGCGTCGCGACCGCCCTCGGGTTCGCCTGGCGGGACGACGACCCGGGCGGGGCGCAGTCCGTCGTCTGGTGGGCGAACGCGGTCGACCCGGCCCGGTCCGGGGCCGAGCGGGCCGGGTGGCGGGACCGCATCCTCGCGTACAACGAGGACGACGTGCGTGCGACCCTCCACGTCCGCGAGTGGCTGGCGCGGGAGGGGTCGGGCCTGATCCCCCCACCGGTCCCCGGACGGGGCTGACGGCCCGGTCGGGTTCACTCCGACGGGGCGACGTCGTGGCACGGCCCCCGACACGGCGACGCGGGAGCGGCGGGTGGAGGACGGCGACCGCCGGCGCTGGTCCGAGCCCGGCCCCGAGACCGTCGCGCCCGGCGTGCACCGAGTCCCGCTGCCGCTCCCGATGGACGGGCTGCGGGCCGTCAACGTCTACGTCCTCGAGGACGGCGACGGGCTGACGCTGATCGACGGCGGGTGGGCGATCGAGGAGTCCCGGGCCGAGCTCGAGCGCGCGCTCGGGGTCCTCGGACGCGACCTCCGCGAGGTCCGCCGCGTCCTCGTGACCCACGCCCACCGCGACCACTACACGCAGGCGGTCGCGGTCCGCCACGCCGTCGGGGCCCGGGTCGCGCTCGGCGTCGAGGAGCGGGGCTCGATGCGGACCCTGACGTCCGGGGCGGCCGACATCCTCGCCGAGCAGCCGGTCCGACTCCGCCGGCACGGCGCCGGCGCGCTGGCCGACGAGCTGGCCGCGATCCCGCTCGACCGGTTCGGGACGCTGGCGTTCTACGAGGACCCCGACGAGTGGCTCGAGCCCGGCCCGGTGGCGCTGGCCGACGGCGGGCCGCTCGACGCCGTCCCGACGCCCGGTCACACGCGCGGTCATCTCGTCTTCCACTGGGCGGACCGGGGCCTGCTGTTCGCCGGGGACCACGTGCTGCCGCACATCACCCCGTCGATCGGGTTCGAGCCGGACCGACCGCCGTTCCCGCTCCGCGACTACCTCGGGTCGCTGGCCCGGGTCCTCGCGCTGCCCGACGCGGTGCTGCTGCCGGCGCACGGCCCGGCCGGCGGCAGCGTCCACGCCAGGGTCCACGAGCTGCTCGCGCACCACGAGGCGCGGCTCGCCGACACCCGGGCCGCGCTCGCGGCCGGTGCCGGCGTGGCGCTGGACGCGGCGCGGCGGCTGCGGTGGACCAGCCGCGGCCGGGCCTACGACGAGCTGAACCCCTTCGACCGCATGCTGGCGGTGCTCGAGACCGCGGCGCACCTCGACGTCCTGGTCCTTCGCGGCGAGGCCGAGCGCGATGACGCCGGCGACACGATCACCTACGCACCGGCGGCGCCGTCGGCACCGGGGTCGGTGCCGACCTAGCGCCGCGGCACCGTCAGGCCGCCGGCGGCGCCCCGTCCCCGGGCTCGTCCGGGTCGGCGGCGGCGGAGGGGTCCGCCGGACCGGGCGCCCCGTCGCCGTCGAGCGGCCCGTGCTGGCGCTCCCAGTCCGCGAGCGTCCCCTTCATCCGCGAGCGCCGCCCCCGCAGGTTCCAGTGGCTGTCCTCCTGCATCCGCTTCGCCGACCAGGTCGCGTCGCGATCGACCAGCTCGGCGCGGAGACCGTCCAGCTCGGCCGCCGCCTCCTCCAGACGGGCGGCCGCCTCGGGCGCCGCATCGGCGTCGACGTCGGCGCGGCCGTCGCGCAGGCGCCGCGACAGCTCGTCGAGGTCGGTGCGGGCCCGGTCGGTGTCGCCGCTCCGGAGCGTCTCCGCGACGCCGGCCTTCGACTCGGCGACATCGAGCAGCAGGCGCTCCGCGGTGACGATCGGGTCGGGGACGCGGCCGCGGGCCTCGTCGCCGGGGACGACGTTGACGCTGACGGGCAGCGAGACCCGGTGCTCGCGCAGGTCGGGCAGGGACGTGAACTCGACGATGACGTCGGCGATCGTCGCGGTCCCGAGCGTCGCCAGCGCGGGCACGTGCAGGCGGACAAGGGCCGTGCGCTCCTCGCCGCCGAACAGGTCGCCGATGCCGACCACGACGTCCGGGCGCTCGAAGTGGTGGCGGTGGCGGCCGCGGACCTCGACGCCGAGGACCAGGCCCGGCTGGGGCCGCACCCGCAGCACCGCGCCGACCACGGACTTCCCGAGCAGGTCGGTGACGCTCGACGCCAGCTCCGCGACGGCGCTGTCGGGGTCCGGGGCGAAGCGGTGCTCGCCGCCGCCGCCGTCGGTGATCGCGCTCAGCAGCACCTCGTCGTACCCGGTGCCGACGCCGAGGGTCGAGGTGGTGATGCGGGCCTCGGTCGCCGCCCGCGCGGCGACCGACGCCAGCTCGTCGCGGTCGACGATGCCGGCGTTCACCCGTCCGTCCGAGACGATCAGCAGCGTCGCGCCGGCGAGCGGCGCCCCGTCGTCGGCCGCGGTCGCGAGGAGCCGCTTCGTCTCGCGCAGTCCGAGGAGGAACCCGGCGGAGAGGTCGGTCGTGCCGCGGGGACGGATGCGCCCGATCAGGTCCGCGACCTCCGCGGTGGTGTGGTCGGACATGCGGCGGACGGGGACGACCAGTTCGGCCTCGTTGTCGAAGGTGACCAGTCCGAACGCGTCCTGGGGGGCGAGGCGGCGGACCAGCGCGACGAGGGCCCGCTTCGCGCCCTCGAGCCGGCCGCCACCCATCGAGCCGGAGCGGTCGAGGACGACGACGAGGGCCTGTCCGGCCCGGTCGGCGGCGTCCGCCGGCACGGGGGCCTCGAGGCGGACGAGGCAGGTGACGTGGTCCTCGGCGTTCAGCGCGAGGAGGTCGAGGTCGAGCTGGGCGGCGACGTGCATCGGGGCTCCTTGACGGGTCGGACGGGCGCGGAGGCGCCGGGACGTGGGGTGGACGTGCGCGGACGGGCGCGCGGCGGCCGTGCGGGGACCGCGGGAGGACACGCCCCGCCCCCGCGCGGACCGACGGCGCTCGGGCGCGGTCCCCGGCGTCCGCGCCCCCTCGGGGTGCGCCGGACGCGGCCGCAGCCGTCCCCTGCCGTCCAGGAGAAGATAGGGAGGGGGTGTGACACGGCCCCGGGGGCACGCCGGGACCGGCGCGACCGGACGGCCTCAGCGGTCCTGCGGACCGACCCCCCGCAGCACCCGCGCCGGGTTCCCGGCGGCGACGACGCCCGGCGGCAGGTCCTTCGTGACCACTGCACCGGCGCCGACGACGGTCCCCGCGCCGATCGTCACCCCGGGCAGGACGATGACGCCGCCGCCGAGCCAGACGTCCCGCTCGAGCACGATCGGCTCGCCCCACTCCCACCGGGTCCGGCGGACCTCCGGATCCATGGGGTGGGCCGCCGTCAGCAGCTGCACGCCGGGGCCGAGCTGGCAGTCGTCGCCGACGTCGATGCGCACGACGTCCAGCAGCACCGCGCCGAAGTTCACGAACGCGTTCGCGCCGAGGTGGACGTTCACGCCGTAGTCGCACCGGAACGGCGGCAGCACGCTCGCGCCCGGACCGAACGAGCCGAACAGCCGCGCCTCGAGCGCCAGCCGGGCGTCGTGGTCCGCGGGATCCAGCGCCTCGATGCGCCGCGACAGCCGCTGCGCCCGGGCCCAGAGCGCCGAGAGCCGCTCGTCGCCGGCGAGGTACCGCTCGCCGGCGAGCATGCGCCGCTCCATCTCGGACGGCGGGGGCAGGTCCGCGAGGTCGTCTGGGTCCACGCGCGGACGCTAGCGGTGTCGGTCGCGGCGGGGGCCGGGGCGACGCCGCCGTACCCTCCGCGGGTCGGAGGAGGTGCACCGTGGCGGACGCGATGGCGGCGCTCCGCGCCTGGTCGCCCCGGCGCTGGCGGGCCGCGGCGCTCGGTGCGCTCGGTGCGTTCCTCCTGCTCGGGCTCCCGACGGACCTCGTCCCGAACCCGGTCTTCGGGCGTCAGATCCCAGCCCCGTCCTGGACGCTGCCGGTGCTCGCCGTCAGCGCGGTCCTCTCCGGGCTCCTCCTCGCGACCTACGTCCGCGAGGGCGGTCCGGCGGCCGCGGTCCCGGACGGTGACGGGGAGGGGACGCTCGACGGTGACCAGCGCCGCGCCACGCTGGGCGGCGTCCTGTCGTTCCTCGCGATCGGCTGCCCGACCTGCAACAAGCTCGTGCTGCTGGCGCTCGGGTCCAGCGGCGCGATCGCGTGGTTCGAGCCCGTGCAGCCGGTCCTCGCCGCGGCCGGCGTCGTGCTGCTCGCGTGGGCCCTGCGCCGCCGGCTCGAGGGCGAGGTGGCCTGCCGGGTCCCGGCCGCCCGCGCGGGGGCGTGACCGGGGCCTGACGGGCCTCAGCCCTCCGGGCCCTCGCCGCTGGCCGCGACCGACACGACCAGGTCGCCGGTCCGCAGCGGCAGCGCTTCCGTCTCGTCGAGCCGCAGGAGTCGCCCGTCTCGGAGGACCGCGAACGGTCGCTGCCCCGCGACGTCGACCGGTGCCCCGCCGGCCTCGAGCGCGTCGACGCGGTGCTCCACCAGGGTCAGCCCGTGGGCGGTGTCGAGCAGGTCCTCGACGATCCGGGCGGTGTCGGGGTTCCGGGCCGAGACGCCGAGCAGCCGGCCGGCGGTCTCCGACGTGACGATCGCGTCGTCGGCGCCGGACTGGACGAGGAGATGCCGGTTCTCCTCCTCGCGGACGGCCGCGACGATGCGGGCCCGCGGGGAGAGCTCGCGCGCGGTCAGGGTCGTGAGCACGGCGATGTCGTCACGGTCGGCGGCGACGATGACGACGGCGGCGCGCTCGATGACGGCCTCGCGCAGCGTCGCCGTCCGGGTCGCGTCGCCCGGGACGACCGTGAGGCCGTCGGCGGTCGCCATCGCGCCGGCGACGGGGTCGGGTTCGACGACGACGATGTCGCCGGCCGCGACGCCCTCGTCGCGCAGCGCCCGGGCGGCCGCCCGGCCCTTCACGCCGTAGCCGCAGATCACGTGGTGGTCCTGCACGGTGCGCCTCCAGCGGCGGCGGCGGGCCTCGGCCCTGCCGCGCTCGGTCAACAGCTCGACGGTGGTCCCGACCAGCAGCAGCAGGAAGCCGATGCGGGCCGGCGTGACGATGACGATGGTGGCGAGGCGCGCGCCGTCGCTCACCGGGGTGATGTCCCCGTACCCGGTGGTCGTCACCGAGACCGAGGCGTAGTAGAGGGCGTCGAGGACGCCGATCCCGCCCCCGGCGCTGTCGCGGTACCCGTCGCGCCCGAGCCAGACGGTCAGGGCGACGACCAGCATCAGGGCCAGCGCCAGCCAGACCCGACCGGCCAGCTGGACCAGCGGCGCCCGGTCGGGGTCCGGGGTCCGGAGCAGCGGGCGGGCCGGGACGGTCGCGGTGGGCCGCGCGTCGGACTCCGTCACGCTGGGACCCCCGTCGGCGGCGGTCCCGACGCTAGCCCCGGTGGCGCCGTGTCAGGGCCGGTCGGCTGACGACGGCCCCGAGCAGGACCAGCGTCGCCGCGGCCAGCAGCGCCACCTCCTCGCTGGAGACGTCGGCGATCGCGCCCGAGAGCAGCGCGCCGAGCGGCCGTGACCCGAGGAACGCGACCGACCAGATGGCCATGACGCGACCCCGCAGGGCGTCGGGGACGCGCTGCTGGACGGCTGTCGTGAACCCGGTCAGTGACAGCGCCATCCCCGCGCCGGCGACGCCGAGGGCGACCGCGGCCGCCGTGACGGTCGGTACGACCGCCAGCGGGGCCAGACCCAGGGCCAGCACGACCAGCCCGAGCGTCGCCATGCGCTCGAGCCGCTGTCGGCGCCGGATCCAGGGCAGCAGGACGAACCCCACGCCGGCACCGACGCCGAACGCCGAGGCGAGCAGCCCGACCACGTCGCCGGCGCCACCCAGGCGGTCCGCGACCGCGGGGGCGAGCGTCACGACCGGGTCGACGCCGAACCCGACGACCGCGACGCCGACGAGCAGGAACGCGGTCGGCCGCTCGGCCCGGAGGTAGGTCAGGGCGGCGCGGACCCGCGTGTCGCGGCCGTCGGCCGGTGCGAGCAGCTCGCGCTCGCGGCGGTGCATCACCGCCGCGAACACGAACTGGGTCATGGCGACGAGCGCGAAGGTCGCGGCCGGGCCGGACGCGACCATCAGCAGCGCGCCCAGCGCGGGGCCGGCGGCGCGCGCGACCGTCATCGGCCACGACGAGACGGCGACGACGCTGGGCAGCTCGGTCCGGCGCACGAGCGAGGGCAGCAGGGCCTGCGTCGCCGGGCCGCCGACGGCGAACCCGATCCCGATGACCGTGGCCGCGAGGACGAGGACGGTCGGACCGGCGGCGCCGTCGAACCCGACCGCGGCCTCCCACGTCGCGATGAGGGCGGGGCCGGAGCCGGCGATCAGCGTCCCGGTCACCATCTGGCGGCGGCGGTCCGCGCGGTCCGCGCGGGCACCGCTCCAGGGGGCGATCGCCATCTGGGGCAGGAACTGTCCGACGGTGATGGCGGCGACCCACTGCGTGGAGCGGGTGAGCTCCCACATCAGGATGGCGGCCGCGACGTTGTGGATCCAGACGCCCATCGTCGCCAGGGCCTGGCCCCAGAAGTACGGCGCGAAGGTGCGGTCGCGCAGCAGCGTCCGGACCGCCCGGGCCGGCGCCTCGCCGGCCGCGGCCGCCATCAGCATCGAGCCGGTCGTCAGGTCCTCGGCGACGGCCCGGGTGCGGGACTCACGCCGCACGGGGCGGCTCCGCGGCGGTGTCGCCCGCCTCGGCCTCGAGTCGCGCGAAGCCCTCGGCCAGCCGGCTCATCAGGATCTCGAGGGCCTCGAGGTCGACGACGTCCCAGCCGCCCGTGATCTCCGCCAGCAGGTCGTGGCGCGAGTCCTTCAGCTCGGCCAGCAGGGCGCGGCCGCCGTCCGTGAGGTGCAGCGTGGTCCGTCGCCCGTCCTCGGGGGAGCGGTGCCGCTCGAGCAGGCCCTCGCCGACGCGCTGCTCGACCAGCCGCGACGCGGTCGAGGGGTCGACGCCGACCGCGGCCGCGACCTCGCCGATGCTGGGCGGGGCGTCGGCCCGCTCGACGGCCTGGAGGAGCCGCACGGTCGAGAGCTCGACCCGACGTCCGAGGGGCCCGAGCAGCCGACGGCGGTACCCGGGTCGGGCGACGAGGGTGCGCAGCTCGAGGAGCGCGGCGTCGAGACCCTCGAGCCGACGGCGGTGGGAGGGGATGGGGGAGCGGGCCGTGGGATTCATGTGTATGCAGCATACAGATGAGGCGCGGCGGCGCCGCGTCCGGTCGGACGTCCGGCCGGGTCCGCGGCCTCAGGCGTCGCCGAGCGCGGCGTCCTTGGCCCGCGACGTGGCGCGCAGGCCGTCGCGGTGCGCGTCGAGCAGCGCCGTCAGCGTGGCGTCGCCCCGCGCCAGGATCCGGACCGCGAGCAGGCCGGCGTTCCGTGCCGTCCCGATGCCGACCGTCGCCACGGGGACGCCGGCCGGCATCTGCACGATCGAGAGCAGCGCGTCCAGCCCGTCCATCCGACCCGAGGGGACCGGCACGCCGATCACGGGGAGCGACGTGACGGCGGCGAGCATCCCGGGCAGGTGCGCGGCCCCGCCGGCGCCGGCGACGATGACCTCGAGCCCGCGCTCGGCGGCTCCGCGGCCGTAGGCCAGCATGCCCTCGGCGTCGCGGTGCGCCGAGACGACCCGGACCTCGTGGGCGACGCCGAACGCCGCCAGCTCCTCGGCCGCGCCGCGCATGACGGGCAGGTCCGAGTCGCTGCCCATCACGACCCCGACGCGGGGCGGGACGCTCACGGGGACCTCCGGACCGGTCGGGCCGCGACGCTACCGCCGGGGCGGCCGCTCACGCGGAGCGGGTCAGGGCGCGCGCGGCCCGCCGCGCGGCCGTCAGCGCCGCGTCCGCGTCGTCGCCGAGGACCGTCACGTGGCCGAGCTTCCGGCCGGGGCGCGAGGTCTTGCCGTACAGGTGGACGTGCGCGCCGGGGACGGCCAGGGCCGCGGGGACCCGGGCGGCGACGTCCCCGTCGTCCGCGCCGAGCACGTTCACGGTGGCGGCGACCGGGGCGCGCATCGACGGGTCGCCGAGCGGCCAGTCGAGCACGGCCCGCAGATGGTTGTGGAACTGGGAGGTCACCGCGCCCTCGATCGTCGCGTGCCCCGAGTTGTGGGGTCGCAGCGCGATCTCGTTCACGAGGACGTCCCCGGTCGGCGTGACGAACAGCTCCACCGCGCAGACGCCGACCGCGTCGATCCCGGTCGCGAGCTCGGTCGCGACCGCGACGGCCCGCGCGGCCGTGGCCGCCGGCACGCGGGCCGGCATGACCAGCTCGTGGCAGATGCCGTCGCGCTGCACCGTCTCGACGACCGGATGGACCGCCATCGCCCCGCCGGGTCGTCGGGCGAGGACGACGGCCAGCTCGACGGCGAGGGGGACGCGCTGCTCCACGATCCACTCGCCGCCGCGCGCCAGCACCGCGGCCAGTTCGTCGGCGTCGGCGACGACCACGACCCCGCGTCCGTCGTACCCGCCGCGCCGGGCCTTCGCGACCAGCGGCCAGCCGTGCGCGGCCGCGAGGGCCGCGACCCCGGCCTCGTCGGTCGCGACGGCGTGGGCCGGTCCCGGCAGGCCCAGCCGGGCGAACGCCTCCCGGGCCAGCAGCTTGTCCTGCGCGTGGGCGAGCGCCGACGGAGAGGGTCGCACCGCGACCCCGCGCGCGGCCAGCCGCGCGAGTGCCGGCCCGTCGACCAGCTCGTGGTCGAACGTCACGACGTCGACCCGGTCCGCGAGCCGCGCCAGCGCGTCGGGGTCGTCGGCCGCGCCGTGCTCGACCGCGGCGCCGGCCGCGACGGCGGGGTCGTCGTCGCGCTCGGCGAGGACGGTCAGCGCCACGCCGAGGTCGATGGCGGCGCGCTGGGTCATCCGCGCCAGCTGACCAGCACCCACCATCCCGACGCGGGCCGAGGTCCGTCCGTTCACGCGGCGTCCGACGCGGCGAGGGCCGGGAGGAGACGGTCGAGGTCCAGCTCGGCCGTCGAGTCGACCCGCACGTGGGCGTGGCCGACCTCGGCGTCCGGCCCGACGCCCACCACGCGCATGCCGGCCGCGAGGGCGGCGTCGACGCCGGCGCCGCCGTCGTCCACCGCGAGGCAGTCCGACGGGGGGACCCCGACGGCCGCTGCGGCGGCGAGGAAGATGTCCGGGGCGGGTTTCGGCGCCCCGGCCGTGCCGTCGGCGACCGCGTCGAAGCGGTCGGCGAGGCCGAGCCGATCCAGGACGAGGCCGGCGTTGCGCGACGAGGACGCGATCGCGACCGGCCAGCCGCGTCGTCGGGCGTCGGCGATCAGCGCCGCGGCGCCCGGCAGCACGTCGTCGGGTCCGAGGCCGGCGAGGGCGGCCCGGTACGCGGCGTCCTTCGCGGTGAGCACGGCCTCGAACGTCGCCGACGGGACGTCGCGGCCGGCGACGAGCTCGCGGAGCGAGTCCGCGCGGGAGCGGCCCCGGGTCCGGGCGTACGCCGCCGGGTCGAACGGCAGGCCGTGGGCGGCCAGCGTCCCGCGCCAGGCCGCCTCGTGAGCCCGGGCGGTGTCGGTCACGACGCCGTCGAGGTCGAGGACCAGGGCCCGCGGGCCGCTCGTCCGGCTCATGCCCGCACCTCCGTCGACCGGCGTCCGCTCGGTGCGGCAGTCTGCCACGCGCCGGGGAGCGGGTCGGTCGTGTCGCAGGGGCCGGTGACCCTCACGGACGACGCGCGGGGCGCGTCCGGTCCGCGTCGTCGCCGCGGCGCGGACCGCCCCCGCCCCCCGTCCTCGCCGCGCGTCGCCGCCAGCGGTCGCGGCCGAGCAGCAGCAGGACGGGCACCGCCTGCGTCAGACCGCCCACGGCCAGGACCGTCGTCCGCGTCGCGTCCGCGTCGGGCAGGTGCAGGGCGGCGACGGCGAGCGCGACCCCGACGGAGCGCGCGGTCGCCGTCAGCCACAGCGCCCGCCGACGCGCGTCGTCGCGGGCGATCGTCAGGACGGCGCCGCCGGCCGCGGCGACCATGCCGAGTCCGAGGAGGGCCGGGGGGCCGGCCAGGGCGGACAGGATCCCGGCCGGATCGATCGCGAACGCGGTCGCGGCGGCCAGGGCGATGCAGACGCTCGAGGCCGCGCCGAGCCGGCGCGCGGTGCGGGCGACGGCCTCGGGGTGCTGGCGGAGCCGCAGCAGCGCCCAGCGGAGGACGGCCCCCGCCGCGAGCGGCAGCACGAGGAGGAGCAGCAGGGAGCGGGTGACCCCCCGGACCGGGACGACGAGCCCGTCCGGCAGCAGCAGCGCCATCAGGGCCGGGACCGTGACGAGGTTCGCCGCGCCGAGGGCCGTCACGATCGAGACGGTCGCGGGCACGTCGCCCCGCGCGATCCGGGTCAGCGCGACACCGATCGGGCCGGTGGAGGCAGCCGCCAGCAGGACGAGTCCGGCGACCTCCGCATCCGGGAGGCCGAGGAGGACGGCGGGGACCAGCAGCGCGGCGGGGACGACGACGAGGTCGACCGCGACGGCCCCGAGCAGCAGTCGGCGCTCACCGAGCGGCCGCAGGAGGTCGCGGACCGGCGCGGCGCAGGCCACGGCCAGACCGTTGAGGAGCAGGCCGAGGGTGATGAGGACGGTGTAGGCGGACTCGGCGCCGCTCACCGGCGGGCACCGTCGCTCGTCGGGACCGGCCGGGCGTTCGTCCGTGCCCAGGCGGCCCGGATCGACGGCGAGCTCCCCGTGGCGACGCGCATGGCGGTGATCGCGGCACCGGCCCGCGCGGTCGCCCCCGCCGCTCCGTCGGACGTGTCGTCGAGCTCCAGCGCGTGGCGGAGCACGGCGTCCAGCGACCCGACCGCGCCCCGGAACAGCACGCGGTACCCGGGCCGGGCGACACGGGGGATCGGCGGTCGGTCGAGGAAGGCCAGCGCCTCGCGGCCCTGGTGGTTGATGCCGAGCTCGGGGGCGAACCGGGCCATCACCTCGTCCAGCGCCGCGGCGGTGGACGGCAGCAGGCCGTCGGCGAGGAGGGGCAGGTCGCGGTCGAGGTCGCCGGCCCGGAACGCGGCCCGCACGTCCACGTCGTCGCGGAGCGGCCGCAGGTCGACGCGCGGGTCCAGGAGCGCCCCGATCCGGGACTGCTGGGCCACGAACGCGTCCTCCTCGGCGGTGGTCAGGACGTCGGGGGCCCAGATGCGGTGCGCAGCCAGGAACGACGAGGTCAGGGCGACCGAGACCCACGTCAGCAGGTGCGGGTCGTCACCGCGGTACGGCGTGCCGTCCGGGGCGGTGCCGTGCACCCTCGGGTGGACGGCTCGGACGCGACCGGCAACGGCCAGCGTCTCCGGCGTCGAGCCGAAGGCCGAGGTCGTGACGTACGCCGAGGTCCGCTGGAGCCGCCCGAGCGGATCCTCGCGGAACGCCGAGTGGTCGTGGACCCCGGCCATCGCGTGCGGGTGGCTGACCTGGACCAGGAGGCCCCGGATCCCGCCGGCGATCGCGGCGGGATCCCCGATGACGCGCCACGACGCCGACCCGGGCCCCGTCAGGCCGAGGTCGCCCGGGTCGCGGGTCGGGTCGAACGGCGGGGGACCGAACATGGTCGTGAGGACGGTGCGGACCGCGCGGCCGAGCAGCGGCACGCCCGGCGACATCGGCTCGAGCGTGACGGGCGAACGTCCCGCCATGGCCGTCCCTCCACGCGCGCGGCCACGGTGCCGCACGTCCGGTTCGTCAGCCGGTCGTGACCGGATCGCCGTACCCGGTCATGACGTCGGCGAGGGTCAGCTGGACACCGGGCGCCGGCGCCGACCCGGTCCCGGTCGGGCCGGGGACGTCCTCGCCACCGAGGTGCACCCACCACCAGCGCAGGCCGCGCGGCGGCGTCCGGATGCCGAGGTCCGCGAGCGCCCCGCCGCGACGACCGAGGAAGGCGACGTCGACGACGCTGCCGTCCACGGCGGTCCGGACCGCGGGGTCGTGGGGGTAGGCGGCCCGCAGGGCCGCGACGACCTCGGCGCGGGTCGCGAGGTCCGCCCAGGCGCGGTCGGGGACCGCCGGGTCGGGGCGGTTCCCCGCGCGGTGGGGGGATCCGCCGTCGTCACGCGCGAGGAGGTCCGACCAGTCGGGGACGTCCGTCGGACGGGCGGGGCCCGTCCCCGGCGGTGCGGGTGCGGCGGCCGTGGCGAGACGCCGCCGGGCCTCGACCCAGACCAGGCGCTGGCGGCCGACCCAGTCCCAGGCGTACGCCGGCGGAGGGGTCGCGGGGGAGGCCATGCCGGCAGGCTACCGACGGTCGCAGTGGCCACCAGGGCCGCATCGCGCCCCGACGAGGTTAGGCTAACCTTACTCGTCCGGCCGGGTCGCTCCCACCCGCCGGGCTCCCGCCGACGACCCGACCCGGGCCGTCCCGACGCCCGAGGTGCTCCCGATGTCCACCACCCCCCGGACCGTCCGTCGGGCGGCGGCGCTCCTCGTCGTCCCGGTCCTCCTCGCGGCCTGCGCGCCGGACGAGCCGGTCGACGCCGGGGCGACGGTGACGGTCTACACCGGCCGCCACTACGGCATCGAGTCGGTCTTCGCCGCGTTCACGGCCGACACCGGCATCGCCGTCCGGTTCACCACCGGCTCCGATCCGGAGCTGCGCGAGCGGCTGCTGGCCGAGGGCGCGAACACGCCGGCCGACGTCGTCATGACCGCCGACGCGGCGAACATCGCCCTCGCCGCCGCGGCCGGACTGCTCGCTCCGGTCGAGAGCGCGGCGCTCCGGGCCGCGATCCCCGCCGACCTCCGGGCCGCGGACGACACCTGGTTCGCGCTCAGCCGACGCCTCCGGGTCGTCCAGTACGCGACGGAGCGGGTCGCGACGCCGCCGTCCTCCTACGCCGGACTCGGTGACCCCGTCTGGGCCGGCCGGCTCTGCCTCCGTCCGAGCACCCACCCCTACACGCAGTCGCTGGTCGCCGCGCTGATCCGCAACGAGGGGCGCGACACGGCGCGGGCGATCGTCGCGTCCTGGGTCGCGAACGATCCCGTCTACATCAACTCGGACACGGACATGCTCCGCGCCGTCGCCGCCGGGGACTGCGACGTCACGCTCGCCAACACCTACTACCTCGGCCGCCTCCGGACCGAGGACCCCGCGTTCCCGGTCGCGATCTCCTGGCCCGAGCAGGACGGCGTCGGCGCGCACGTGAACGTCAGCGCGGCCGGCGTGCTCGCGGCCGCCCCGAACCCCGGTGGCGCGGTGGCGCTGCTCGAGTGGCTCGCGACCGACGGTCAGGCCGCGTTCAGCGCCGCCAACCTCGAGTACCCGGCCGACCCGGACGTCGCCCCGGCCGAGGTCCTCATCGGGTTCGGCGCGTTCACCTCGGACGCCGCCTCGGTCCGGGAACTCGGCGCCCTGAACGGGGCCGCCGTGGACCTCCTCGCCGAGGTCGGGTACGAGTGACCGGGTGAGCGCCGTCGCCGTCCGTCTCCGGACCCTCCCCGGCTGGGTCGCGACCGTCGCCGTCACGGCGGTGGTCGCGACCCCGGTCGTCGTCCTCGCGGCCTCCGTCCTCGACCCCAGCGTCGAGGTCTGGGCCCGCCTCTGGGCGACCCGTCTGCCGGGGATG
>Ga0075476_10000266_pt1 | contig 22488 bp, 37 predicted proteins | sample DEB08_DNA_5_FD_76339 | JGI IMG/M metagenome (GOLD analysis project Ga0075476, IMG submission 76339) | Aqueous microbial communities from the Delaware River and Bay under freshwater to marine salinity gradient to study organic matter... | ecosystem: Environmental > Aquatic > Marine > Coastal ...
GCGCTGCGGGAACCGCCAACGCCAATGTGGTCGACCACTACGCTGGCCTCTAAGTGGCTGCAAACCTTCGAAACGCTCTCAGAGCCATGCTTGGAAAAGGGAAAAGAAGAGGTGTCTGAGTTCATGGCTGAAATACTCGCTGTAACGACTCCGCGCTGGCTTTCGCTGTGCGGACACTCAGGTACAGGCAAAACGATGCTGTCGCGCCTGCTGGGCACGTTTATGGCCAAGCGTGGTCAGTTCTACACCCACCGAACCAACGGGGCTCAGCTTGTGCGGCAATGGATGTATTGGGGTGAGGATGAGCTGGCTCGCAGTCTGCGCGATGGCAATCATGGCTTGGTGGACTCTGCGAGCACGACCTGGCTGCTGATTCTTGACGACATTGGTTTTTCCGCCGACCGCACCGGATTTATCACCAACGCGCTTGGCGAGATACTCAATCGGCGCGCCGGTAAGTGGACCTTTTTGACCTCGAATCTATTTGTCGAAGAATGGGCCAAGCGCGATCCGCGAATTGCTTCTCGGATGTTGCGCGATGGAAACCGTGTGGTGCGGTTTGATTGCCGCGATTTTGCCCTCAGACAGATCCGCAAAGCAGCATGAACCCCAAAAAATCCAAACCGAAAATCACCGCAGCCGCGATCACCTACGAGCAGGCAGCGGACGATTTATCAGACACCGAGGAAAACATGATCGAGCTGAAAACCCAGGACGCCGGCGGCGGCAAATACATCGTCATCAAAACCCACCGCTGGGCTCTCGACATCGACGAAATCGACGACTTCGCCGAGTCGCTGAAAAAAGTGGTGAGGATGGCCGAATCATGAAACCCGGCGAAACGATGACCTACCAAAACGACAACGCCGGCCACAAATTGCGAGTGCGGCTGCTCACCATCATGCCCGGCAGCATGTGGCTCGTTGAGCTGCTGAGCGACGGGAGCCGATTCCCGATGGGATCTCGCCTGACCGTGCATCAACGAGATTTGAATCGACCTGAGCCAGACGGGCGAAATCGATGATCATGAAAGCAGATCCGACCATAGCAGGAGACGCCGACCACCAAAGTGAGCGAGAAGGCAAAGAACTAAAATGTATGAAAGACAATGAAGGCATACGCGAGGAGGCAGGCCCTGCTTCGCTCCACTGTCTTGGTAGGCACGAACTCTATCTAGCCCAGATGAAATGGTGTGAGCGTGAAGAACCTTTGTGTGCCGGGACCAATAAGGCCAAGGTCCAACGTGAGGCGATACGGATAATAAAATCGGAACATGGAGTAGGACCAGTAAACCGTGGAGCGGCGATGTGTAGTGCTCCTATCACTGCCGCTGACATCGAAATCATTGTCATACCGTTAGTGCCTACCGCCAAAGTGAGCGACCCCGCGAAAGATCAAACGATATGAAGGAACTCGAAGAACAATCGCAAGCCGAAGACCGGGGTTTGCTCCACTGTCTTGGTAGGTGTGGACTCACAGTAGGCCAAGAGGTAATCGCATTCGACCCGCGTGACTACGTAGACGACATCGAAACCCCTAACTGCCACCGCCCCGCAACCATCGTAAAACTGTATCCCTGTGGTGAGCCATACCCACAGGAATGGCTGGCGGATCTAAGGTGGGATCATGATGGAAGAATAACAGGCCGGCATTTTGCTTGGGGAATCAAGACCAGACGAACTTTGAAGTGAGACGACGGGGCGAGTCACCGAACACATGAAAACGAAACAGATCCGAGCACATGGCTGCATCCCCGGTTGCGGTCCACTGGCTTGGTAGGCAACGAAAACTAATGGATATGGGAACCGATAACGAAAATACAGCGGACAGCGATCGCCCAGCAGTTCCTAGTTCCGAAATATGGGAAGTGCAGGTGAAGGGGGAAAAATTATCAAAATCTTGGGAAATCTCTGTAGTTAGAATAGACAATGAGCACGGCCATGCATCTTGGGGGTGGTTCGGTGAAACGAAACTTCTGGTCAGCCACAGCGGCGGTCCGTGTAGGTGGCCGATTGTGGGTTTCGTCTGGGATGAACAAATAAGGATTGCGCACGAACTATGTGCCAAACTCAACAGCGGTGATATTTCTCTGCCTACCACCGAAGTGAACCACGGCGCAAAGAACCAATGAACACGACAAACAAAGACGAACCCACCCAAGCCGGCAGCATATTTTTTTGGTATGCTCTCAAACCTCTCACATGGGAAGCGGCCGCAGACGAATTCATGGAATCCCATAGAGCGAGAGTCCCCATGGGCATCTATCGAGTGGAGCGGTATCGCGACGACATAGACGAACGGTGGCAGAACTGGAAATACTCCTACTGCTTCGATGAATACTACGACGAGTATGAAGGTCCAGCCGACTCACTTGAAGAGGGTAAGAAGCAAGCATGGGAAGATTGGCAGAAAAGAATCCTGCCCGCTCTCGAACGTGTGGATCATACCACCGAAGTGAGCCAGAGCGGCGAACGTGAGAAAGAGAATCTATGAGCGAAGAATCAGACAACAACCCAACGCCCGCGATTGACTCCACTGGCTTGGTAGGTGCGGACAAAAATATGAAACTGAAAGATAAAACACTAATCGAATGGCTGGTGGTGGGTGCCATCGCCGCAATATTACTATCTGTGCCCGGTAGCTGGGTCGTCAAGTCCCACATGGAAGCGAGGGCATATAACCGGCTCACCGGGGCAGATGCAACAACATGGGAGGCGATGTGGGTAGAGCTGCGCGTGGCAGGAAAACCGGGGCAGGACTAAAGACACCTACCACCAAAGTGACCCGCCGGGGCGAGTCACCGAACACATGACAACGAAACAGACCCAAGCACATGGCTGCATCCCCGGTTGCGGTCCACTGGTTTGGTAGATACGAAAATGGAAATGCTAATATGGTTCTCAATCTTGGTGCATGGGCTTGCGCTGAGCCGAATAGTTGGACTGAAGGCCCTCAATAAACTATATGTAGATGACCGCCACTGGTGGAAGGATCGATACGAAAAGGAAAAGGTCGAAAGCACGAAGCATTTCGACTGGTATATAGAGGCACTAGGAAGCCGGAAAGGATCTACCACCGAAGTGAGCCGCCGGGCGAACGGAGAACAATCATGAAAGACACAACGAACAACGCAAACCCGCCAACCCCGGTTGGCTCCACTGCTTTGGTAGCTGTCAAACGATATTCATATGCCGTTTGGACTGGAGGGATATGCGGGGCCGCTGGATGGCAATTCTGGACGTGGCAATTCTGGGCAGCGACTCTGCCTATGATTGCGCTGGTATGGTGGACGGAGAGGGAACAATGAAATATCCAAAATGGGTGGTTGGATTCTGGTCCAATAGTTCAGAGAGCGGATCATGCAACAGTTGCCAAACCAGAGACGACCATCGGGTCATTGTGATAGAAACCAGAATGCTCACGATGAGATTATGTCCCGAGTGCGCGGATATGCTACGTGGGATAATCAAGAACATGACTGAATCACCCAAACAGTCAAAGACAGCTACCACCCAGCTGAGCCAGAGAGGCGAATCATGAAAACGCAATCAACATCCATCTGGTCCCGCGCAAAGAGCATCTTACTCGGTTGGCTCCACTGCTTTGGTCGGCGTCGAAGCTCCCGTGAAATAGATCGCGCTGTGCGTGACTCGGGGCGGCGCATGGCCAACCTGACCCAGGCAGAACGTAAACAGCTATGGAATGAGGGCATGGATATCATCTATCCGAATGGGTGGTGGGTGTGCGCGTGCGGTGACAGGGTCGGCTATCAGGCGGCCAAAGGAAAGCCATGCCAGATGTGTAAGCGGAGCGAGACGCCGACCACCAAAAGTGAGCCGGCGAAAACTCAATGACAAACAATCCTCAACCGAACACGAGCAGAGAGCGGCCTACCGGCTTGGCTCCACTGACATGTTAGACGCCCTCGGCAAACTAACCCGCCGATGGCGTCTAACGTCGAAGTGAACCACGGGACGAATAAGACGCGATGAATGAAGCACCAGATAATCACGGAACCGGGTGGAATACCCAAGACGTAACAAGCACAACCGCCCCACGCATGGATGGCGAAAGCACTGACCGAACAAGCGGCCCCCTCCCGTTGGCTCCACTGACTTGTTCGGCACCAATAGCGGTCGAAATACGGAAAGCAATAGACTCGATAAACCGTCATATCGACTACATCGATGTGCAACGGGGTGGATACTCGGACGACGTTAAACAGAAGGCATATAAAGACCGATCCAAGCTAGTGGACGCACTGATAGCTATGGTGCCGAACACCGAAGTGTGCCAGAGCGGCGAACCCGCCACTGATGACAATCTCCCAATGGAGTAAAATGAAACCTGACGCCCGCGATTGGCTCCACTGTTTTGGTAGCCGTCGGCGCGTCGAAACTGAAAGATGAACATGGACGAAAAGACACTACATAACAGTGACGTAAGCGGGGCACGTAAGAATGTGCCAGACATCAACGTGGTCGGGAACGGCGACACCTTCCGACTGCTGTGCAAGGCCAGCTCCCAAGCCCAAGGCTGGATGAAATCAACGAAGGCGATGGAAGTGCCGCACGGCTGCGTCGTCCAAGTGACGACGCAGCAGAAGAACATCGATGGCACCTACTCGCTGGCTGAGGCACTGACCTTCGTGCCGGGTGTGAAAATCGCGGACGATGAGAACAACGGGCGCAAGCTCATCGCAGTCTGAACTGGAACGCCGTCTCTCGGACAACCGGGAGGCGTCTACCACCAAGAGTGAGCCACCACGCGAAACCGAAGGAGACTGAATCTATGAATGAGAATGAACAAAAGCCGACTGCCGTGGTTGACTCCACTCGCTTGGTAGACGCCAACGATGTCCAATGGATAGTGAATGATCTGGGAGAACTGGGAGTGGAAATCCACGGGAAATGCTTCTTCCTCTACAAGGGGAGATCACTGGAATATTCCGAAGATCCGACCCATGACGATGGAAGTCCGATGCTCTACCGCCGAGTCGGTAAGCGTGAATTTGGGGAGACCCAATGGCCTGCAAAATGGCTGGAAGCGGGGAGGTGTGAAGATCGGTATGATGTCGAACTGGCATACCATCCGGGACTGAGTGATGGACCACCAAACAACCCCGTCTACCATTGGCGTCCGATACCGCAAGCGTCTACCACCCAGCTGAGCCAGAGAGGCGAAAACCATGAGTGAACAAACTGAAACCGAACCCACGCAAAAGGCGGCATCCTCGATTGGCTCCGGCGTCTTGGTAGCCCCATTCGACGCTGATGGCATACTCTGCGTGCAAGATGGAAAAATCACGTCTTGCCCAGACCCGGAAAGAGACTGGACTGAATACCATCTCGAACACATGCACAGCGATGTGTGGCGCATCGAGCGTAGTGATGCCGCCGAACTCTGCTCATTCGTGTATCAGGGCCGCATCCCCGACCGCGCTTTCTTCGCGGCGGTGATGACCAATCAAGAGACGCCGCTGCCGGACGGTTGGGCTACCACCAAAGTGACCCATAGCAGCGAATGACCCAGATGCTCCTAATTGACTCCGAGCCCGCGCAGCAAGCGGCCCCTGCTATTGGGTCCACTGATTTGGTAGGTCGGGCACTGGTGGCCTGTGAATACTCGGGCGTGGTGAGGGATGCGCTGGTAGCAAAGGGGTGGGACGCCTGGTCGTGTGATATATTGGAAACCGAGCAACCAGGCAACCACTACGCAGGAGATGTGCGCGACATGCTGACTGAGCCGTGGGACCTGCTGATAGGGCACCCTCCATGCACGTATCTTTCAAACTCCGGGGTGCGATGGCTGCACACCGATCCATCCCGATGGGTGAAAATGTATGATGGCGCTGAACTCTTCTGCGATCTCCTGAATGCACCCGTGCGTCATGTCGCAATCGAGAATCCGGTGATGCACAAATACGCCAAACGGCTGATCGGCGTGAAGCAATCGCAGACAATACAGCCATGGCAGTATGGACACGGCGAAACCAAGGCTACCTGCCTCTGGCTCAAGAATCTGCCGAATCTGCAACCGTCAAACATCGTGGAAGGCCGCGAGCAAAGAATCTGGAAAATGCCGCCGGGAGAGAACCGGCAAAAGGAACGGTCACGAACATACGCCGGGATAGCGGAAGCCATCGCGGACCAATGGACGACCTACTATCAACAGAGACCTACCGCCAACGTGAGCCATCGGATGGAAACCGAACAATGACAACCCAAGAAGTAATCGAAGCCTCCAAGGAGGCAGAGCAGCGAGCGGCCAATCCGATTGGCTCCACGGATTTGGTAGGTGTCAGAATAAATGTGAAATAAACGAAGATATGCTTGCTTAACATGTTAAGCATGGTATTGTGTTACCACAATGAAGAACGCAATCGAAACCTTCACTAACTCGGAAACCGGAATTTCCGCTTTTGTCCACGCATCTACCGATGTCGGATACAACGTCACTGTGCGCGACGATGACTCCGGGGAATTCTTCCCTGTTGCATACGTAAAGCTCCCCTTGTCTTCCGCCATCTCCAAGGCTAAGGAGGTGTTGGACTAATGGTGTTTGAAATCGACTACTGTAATTGCGGGGTGGAAATCCCTTGGACTGTGGACCTATGCAACGAATGTGCTAAAGAAATGTTCGATCCAGACGGCATAGGAGATCCTATCTACGACCAAGAAACTAAATGCGGATGCGAAGACTACCCGTGTTGCGGATGCGAATGAACTGCCCGCACTGCAACCGCGAACTGAGCCCCAAGGAAATCAAAAGCCTCTGGGGCCAGCTCAACAAATCGAGGCAAGGGAAAGTCTCCCCGGCGAAGGCAAAGGCGCGAGCTCAGAAGGCGGCAGCCGCACGGTGGGCGGGTCACAAAAAGCGGGATTCTGAATGACACCTACCACCACGGTGAGCCAGACGGCGCAAACCTGAGACTATGAAGACAGAACCGAACACAGCAGAGAGCGGCATCCCGGCTTGGCTCCACCATTTTGGTAGGTGTATGGCGTGGCCGAATACGGAAGCCCGGCCAAACATGGCTCCGTGGTGGCAAATCATTTGGAACGTGGCGTGGGGTGTGCCAGCAATGGGCTTTCTGTTCATCTACTGCGCTCTGATCGCAGTGAGGTATATGAGCATACAGGAGGGCGTGTCCACATGGAGGATGGCATCATAACAAATACACCTGCCCCCGAAGTGATCCATGGACTTGGCAGGCGTAAACCGTGGCCATCTGTCAGTGACTATGATGGCGAGACTCATCAACTGGTGCATCTAGTTGAAGCCGCTTGGCAATTCCAATGGCCGGGGTGGCCGTGGGTATCGAAGATGCTGAACCGAGAGTATGGAAACCACAGGTCGCCAAGGGCGTGTCGGGCCAAGTATGAACGAATACTAAAGACACCTACCAACTAAGTATTGGTCCGCTAGGAGGTATATCAATTGCGAGCACATGCATGGATCATCAATGGTATCACTGCTATCTGTGGATTCGGTGGTGATATGGGATCGCGAAATGCCTCCAGGCGGATGAACTGAGATATGCCGAACATGACGGAGGCGGAATTCCTGGCCTATGAGTCGAGGCGGCGGCCAGATGCGCGCGGCGGTGGGGGAGTGCGACCAGGCGCGGAGCATGAGCTGCACCAGTCGATTTTGGCGGAGTGCCGGCGGCGCGGGTGGATCGCGCTACACTCGGCCATGAATCGGCGCACGCATCGGAATTCCGGGGAACCGGATTTTATCATCCTCGCTGATGGCGGTCGCGTGATGCATGTGGAGTGCAAGACGCGCACCGGGAAGCTAAGCGTCTCGCAGCAGGGGATGCGCGCGCATTACCGCAAGCTGGGGCATGATTACCGGGTGGTTCGGGATTTCGGTGAGTTCATCGAGGCGATTAAAAAAGACTATGGGTAAAGAAAAAAAATCTACCAGCGCCGAAGGCGAGTTGATCATATGGGAGGAGGAGGGCGGAAATTGCAGTCCGTATATCGGGGTGCGGCCTACCGGAAACGATGAATTGTCGATCGAGGATCTCATTGAAAAGCTGATTCCGGGAATTGAAATGGGAGCCGGCAGGAAGGGCGTGAATGTCCGCGTGACGTTCGAGATTATCGACTGATCGATTTCGTTGCGGGGGATCCGCATAATGAGTGCAGGCGAAACCTGCCAGCCTGTCAATTTCCACAAAAATTGTGGAAATGGCGCATCAAGTCCCCACATCCGAGCCGGACACGATCACGGCCGGCGATCTCATTACCTGGAAGATTTCTCATGGCGATTACCCGGCCGGCGATGGCTGGGCGCTGTCCTATGCCCTCACGAGCGCGACTGCGCTGATCTCGATCACGAGTTCGGCCAGTGGTGATGATCATCTGATTTCCGTCGCGGCGGCGACCTCGGCGGCTTGGGTGGCCGGCACCTACGCGATCCAGGGATACGCCACCAACGGCAGCGCGCGGCATCTGGTCTACAAGGGGGATATCAAGATTTTGCCCGATCTGGCTGCGGCCAGCGGTGGGTTGGACAACCGGAGCCACGTCAAAAAAACGCTCGATCTGCTGGAGGCCGCCATGGAATCGCTCGCCACCGGCACGATGACCAGCACGAGCATCCTGGGCACGACCTACACCCGGAAAAACATGGTGTCCGAACTCATCCCGGCGATTGAGAAATACAAGGTTTTTTACCGCCAGGAGCAGGACGCCGAACGGATCCAGCAAGGGAAATCGCCGCGCGGCGTTCATCGTATTCACTTCATGCAGACCCGCTAAACCATGGGACTTTTTTCCAGCATCGCCGGCTATTTTGGCTACTCCAAATCTGCGGCCCAGCCGCGCCGATCAAACGCGCAGTCCGAATTCGCCTTGCGCTACGCAGCCGCGCGCAAGGATAGATTGACGGCGGATTTTCTCACGTCCTCCACTTCGGCGGACGCGGAATCACGGCAGGCGATCCAGACTCTGCGAGACAGCGCGCGGGCGCTGGAACGCGACGATCCGCTTACCCTGAACTGGCTGCGGCTCAGCCGTAACAACGTGCTCGGCTCCATGGGGCTGAAGCTGGACGCCAAAGTCCGAGAGCCGGACCGCATCGGCCCCAAGGCCACCTTGATTCCCGGCGAACCGGATGAGCTGGCCAACAAGGCGATCGAGCTGGCGTGGAAAGAATGGGGAAAATCCCGCTACCTGCCCGGCCAAGGAAAGGCGTCGTACGCCTCGCTTTCTGGACGGCTCACCTGGCGGCGCTTGTGCCAGCTCGCCTTGCGCAGTGCCAAGCGGGATGGAGAGTGTTTCGGGTTGATCCATGCGCCGAAGGATAACCCGTATGGCTTTGCGATCGAGTTGCGGGAGGCCGACCACCTGGACATCAATCACAACGGGAATCTGGAAAACGGGAACCATGTGCGGATGGGGGTCGAATACGACTCGCTCGGCCGCGTGGTGGCCTACCACCTTTTTCGCCATCATCCCGGCGACCGCTGGCACATGAGTGCGGCGGATACGATGTCCCGCGACCGCTGGCCGGCGGATCGGGTGATCCATCTGTTTGCGCCCAAGCGGATTTCTCAAAGCCGTGGCGTGCCGGACAATCACGCGGCGATGTTGGACGCCAAAATGCTGGACGGCTACAACGAGGCCGCCTTGATCGCCGCACGGGCGGGGGCCTGCCAGGGTGGTTTTTTCGAGAAGCAAGTGCCGGATGGGTTGGAACTGCCGGAGGACGCGCAAGGCGTCGGTGTGTATGAGGTGGAGCCCGGCGAATGGCGCGAGCTGCCGATGGGCGTCAAAGCCGTCAGCAATAATCCGAACTATCCGCACAGCAACTTTGGCGATTTCACCAAGGCGATTGTGCGCCGCATTTCCGGCGCGCTCGGGATCAGTTATTTCAGCCTCGCGAGCGATCTGGAGAGCGTGAACTTTTCGAGCGCCCGCGCGGGCGTGTTGGAGGATCGCGAAGAATACATGAACGATCAGGAGTGGTTTATCGAAGAATGGGCCAACCCGATTTTTGAGGCGTGGCTGCGCATGGCGCTGATGGCGTCCATGGTGAAAATGCCGAACGGCTCCGCGCTCCCTTTCACGCGCCTAAAGAAATTCAATCGTTACCAATTCACCGGCCGCCGCTGGGGCTGGGTGGATCCGCTGAAGGATGCCAATGCGATCGAGAAGTTGATGCAGCTCCGGCTCACCAGCCGCCGCCGCGAAGCTGCCAAGCAGGGCGTGGACGCCACCGAAGTGGCCGCCGAGATCGCCGCCGATGTCGCCATGGACGAGAAGCACGGGCTGCCGCCCGTGAAAATATCGGACGCGCCGCCACCTGATCCCGATGCGGATGATGACGCCCGACCGGCGAAAGGCGGCAAGCCCAAGTGATTCCCGGAATCAACGGAGCGGTTATGTGCAGCCTGTCAATTTCCGGATAATTGTGATGACGCGAGACGCGGAAATCATAAATGCGATCCGTGGTAGCGATGAGCCGTTGCGTCGTGAGTTCGCCCTGGTGTCGCGCGGTGTAATTGATCGCGAGTCCCGCACGGCGGAATTCAGCCTCTCCAGCGAGACGCAGGTTGAACGCTATTTCGGGATCGAAGTATTGGACCACAGTCCAAGCTCTATCCGGCTCGATCGATTCCAAGGCGGTGCCGCGTGGTTGGTCAACCACGACACCAATGATCAGGTCGGCCGAATCGTCCAATCAGAGGTCAAAGCAAAAAGACTGAGAGTAACAGTGAAGTTCAGTCGCTCGCCCCGAGGGGAAGAGATTTTCCAAGACATCGAGGATGAAATCCGCGTTCTGGTCAGCGTCGGGTATCGGATCCACGAGGTGAAAGCAACGAAGCAAAAGGGCGGGGTGGAACTTGTCCGCGTTGTTGATTGGGAGCCATACGAAGGCAGCACGGTGGCAATTCCTGCGGACGCATCCGTGGGTTTTGGACGCTCGCTGCAAAACCAAAACGCCATTGATTTGGCCCGACAAAAAGCAAATTCAATCAATCAAGCAATATGCCAGAAGACAATCCGAATGGCCTTGCCGCCCCATCTGCAAGTGGTGCGCCTGCGCCGGTAATCGAAGTCATTGACAATCGCCAGGCCCCGCCCGTTGACGAGGCGCAAATCCGCCGTGAGGCGGGACAGGCTGAAGCCGGCCGCGTGTCGGAAATCCTCGCCATCGCGGATGGTGTCCGGGAACAGGTGGATCTGTCCACCGAAGCCCGCACCGCGATCGCCAATCCGGAGCAATCCGCCGCCGCGTTCCAGAAGATCGCCTTTGAGCGACTGAAGGAAACCAACAGCCAACGCCTCGAATCCACCGAGATCGGCATGAGCGATAATGAGGTGAAGCAATACAACATTGCTCGCGCCATCCAATCGCTCGCCAGTGGTGGCAAGGTCGAAGGCTTCGAACGCGAAGTCAGTGATCAGATGGCCAAGGTAGTAGGCCGCAGTGCGCAGGGATTTTACATCCCGCAGGATTTCCTGAACCGTGGCGCATTCAACACCCGAACCCAGGTCGCCGGCACGGCGAACGTGGGCGGCAATCTCGTTTCCACCAATCTGTTGGTCGGCAACTTCATCGAGCTGCTTCGCAACCGCACGGTTGTCCGCCGCTTGGGTGCCACCGTGTTGAGCGGGCTCACTGGCAACGTCTCGATCCCGCGCCAGTTGACCGCCAGCACGGCGAACGCCCGTGGCGAGACTGAGGCTGCCACCAAATCGAGCATCACCTACGAGCAGGTCAATGCGAATCCGCACTCGGTGAGTGTCTACACGGAGTATTCAAAGCGGCTGATTGCGCAGAGCGCACTCGCTACCGCTGGATTTTTCGAGGATGACATGACCAAGCAACTCGCCATCAAGCAGGATCTTTTCTGCCTGAACGGATCCGGATCGGGCGATGAGCCATTGGGCATCATGAACACCACCGGCGTGAACTCCGTGACCTTCGGGGGCGCGGCCACCTTCGGCAAGATGGTGGACATGGAAACCGCGATCGACGACGACAACGCGCTGATGGGTGCAATGGCTTATGTCACCACCCCGACCGCGAAGGGCAAGCTCAAGCAGAAGCTGGTGGCCAGCTCCGCCGGCTCCGACTTCGTGTGGACCACGATGCGCGGCGATGCCAATCAGGACGGCGAAGTGAACGGCTACCGGGCTGCCTGCACCAAGCAGGTTCCCGGCAACAAGGCAATCTTCGGCAACTGGGCCGACTCTGTGATCCTCGAATGGGCCGGCCTGGACGTGACGATTGACCTCGTTACCAAGGCGGAACAGAACGTCGCCCGCATCATCATGATGCAGGATCAGGACCACATCGTCCGCCGCCCGCAGAGCTTCTGCGTGTCGAGCGATACCGCCGCCGCCTGATCACCCTGAACCGAAAGGAATACCGAATCATGGACAATAATATCGGAGACAAAACCTCACATGCCGAGCTGCTGCCCGGTGTGCGCGTTACGGCAAGCGGCAACGGCACTGGCGTTGATATTCAGGACTACGTGGGCCGGGCCAAGGTCCTGCTGCTCAGCTCGGCTGGCGGTGGCACCTCGCCCACGCTCGACGTGAAGTTGCAGGACTCGCCGGACAACTCCACGTGGACGGATATCAGCGGGGCCACCTTTACCCAGGTGACTGATGCGGCTGATTCCGATCAGGCTTACAGCCTCGATGTGGATGGCGCAGAACGCTACGTCCGCGCCGTGAAAACCGTGACTGGCACCTCGCCCACCTTCGACTGCGCCTGCGCGCTGGTCGGATGCAAGCGGGTGAGCTGATCAATCAAAAGGCGGGTGGCGTAAAAACCACCCGCCGCTTTTTGAATCATGAGAATCAAAATCACTCGCAGTACTTTTGTGAAAGGCACCCACGTGGAAGCCGGCGACACGGCCGACGTGGATCCGGATACCGCCAATCAACTTTTGTCGATGGGTAAAGCGATCGCTCAGCCCGAGCCTGAAGCCGAGCCTGAAGCCGAGCCTGCAGCCGAGCCTGAAGCCGAAGTTGCGCCGAAGCAAAAGCGCGGGCGATCCAAAAAAGATTAACCGCTCCATTGGTCATGCGGGTGCTGGTGGGTCGGTGCATTTCCTGCCGGCACCCGTTTTATTTTTATGTCAGACGCCACTGAACTCGCCGCCGCCTTCGCGGAGATCGTCGCCGAATCTCCGGTGACGGTCACCGACCAGCGCGGGTTTGGATTCACGGGCCGCAAGGGCTACGGCATTTCCACCGAGCAGGACATGCAGGAGGTGGGGCATCTGATCGATTCGGAGATCGAGCTGTTTGTGCCGGTGGCAAATCTGCCGACCACCCGACCGGCGAAGCGCGAACGGCTCACGGTGGAGTCGCGCGTATATCGCGTGACGGAGATCGAGCAGGGCGCGGGCGCCTGGTTGATTCGTGGCCAGTTTGCGAATGAGGCGGCACTGCCATTTTTGCTGTTGCCGAATGGGGAGCAGCTACTAACGCCAGGTGGTAAGGCGCTTTTGATCGGATAGTAATTTTCAACCACGGAAGACACGGAAGGAACGGAAAAGAATGCCTGAAGAGATTACGGATCAAACCGTTGTTACCTCGCTCGCCGATACGGACTACCTCATCGCCATTGACAGGTCCGACACAACGCAGGGCGCAGACGGCTCGATGGCGTTGATCGAAAAACAAAACGTCGTCACAGGGATTTTGTTTTCCTCCGCCATCTCGGGACTAGGGTCGGAGACGGGGGCGGTGGCGGACGGAGATACGCTGAACGAGGCACTGGCCAAGATCAACGACCGGCTGCCCTTGGCCGGCGGCACGCTCAGCGGGGATCTGTTGTCTTCCGCATCTGTCGGCATCGGGGTAGCCGCTGCGGATGCATCGGTGGGGCTGGATGTTGGCAGTCGGGCATGGATCTGTGGCCGTGATGTGACGGGCGTGCTGACGAATTATCTGCTCTGCATCGGTACGAATCACTCATCCAACTATGACGTGTCCACGGCGGTGGATTATGGCGGCATCTGCTCCAAACCATCTTTCCAGATGAGTGCGAATGTGTCCGCGCTCTACGGCACGACGATCAAACCCACGGTGATGGGTGACGGCACCTTGCGCACAGTAACGTCCGCCACTGGTCTGCTGGTTGAGGATTGGACCGTGGGCGACAACGCCGCCGTGAATACATCCTACGGTGTGCAGGTCCACGCTCGCACTTCCGGGACCAACAAATACGGCGTGCAGATTCTGGGGCCCACCGGCAACACCAGCGGCACCAATACCGCGCTGCACATCACTGCGCCCGCCAACGGCGGCAGCGGCTCTGCCTACGCTGTAAATGTGGCCGGCGGCATTTGCCGGATCGATGGCAATATCGGCATGAATGTGGATCCCACCCACAAGCTCGACATCGCGGTTAATCTGGTCGCAGAAGGTGCCAGGGTGGGCAAGGCGTTTGTCGGAAACTGGAATGGCTCAGCAGATTACGCGGTCTTTTGTCACAAGGACAATTACAACGTAACCAACGAATACGGCATTCTCCAGGATTCTGCCGGCGCGACGTTTTTGAACAGTGCCAGCGGGCAGGACTTGCGATTTTCGATCGGCGGCACGGGCAAAATGTATCTGCGATCGACGGGTGAATTTGAGGTGGACGGCAATGTGAAATTTGATGGTCTGCCCACTTCGGATCCGGCGGTAGCGGGCCGGCTGTGGAGCGATTCCGGCACTGTCAAAGTATCCGCCGGCTGATTTTTTTTATGAATGCACACGAGATATTGGGGCGGCTGCTGAATGATCCGCGCGTAAAAGTGACGCTCTCAATCGATGAGCTGATAAGCTGCGGTGAGGCGTTGCGGGCGCTCCAGGCAGATCTGAAAGCCAAGCTCGACAAGATCGACGCGCAGGAAAAAAAGATCCAGGAACTGGAAGATCGGGTGAAAGCTTTGGAAGCGTGATTTTGAATGTGGGACATGGCGCAATTGATATCAGCGTTTCTGGGAGGAATGGGCGCTGTGCTCGGTGGTCTGGGATTGTACCGCCGGAGGATGGCTGCCACCGCTTCGGATCGGTTCGAAAAGGTCAACCAGGCGTATCAGCAATTGGCGAAGCTGCACGCGGAAAATGCGGAGATCGAACACCGCAAACGATTGGACGCAGAGGCGCAATTGGAAAAACTGAAGTATGAAAATCCTGATCGTTGAAGACTCCAAGGTATGGACCGAAATCCTAACCAGCGCCCTCGACACCATGGAAGACGCGGAGTTGGAAACAGCCGCCACCTTCGAAAACGCCGCCGCCTGTCTCGCTCGCCACAGTCCCGACTGCATCGTTCTGGATCTCAACCTGCCCGACAGTCCACCCGCCCGCACCTACTCGGATATGATGCGTATCTACGGGGGGCCGGTGGTTGTCGTGACGGGTGAGGAAAACCATCCCGTACATCCCTATGTGCTCAGCAAAAACTTCTCCGCCACTCCGGATATAATCCGCGCGAGTGTTAACGCTGCCGTTGAGGAGAGCAACACCCGCCGACTGCTCCGCCGACTCCACCCGCGCGCCATGTTTTCCAAATCGATCGAGGACGGCACGCGCGTGATGACGGTGGGGATGGCCGCAGTCGCCAGTTGATCGGCCACCGCCATGAGTGCGCCCGCCACGGTAGACCTGAGAGGCTTCAACCGCCAACTGGCGCGACTCGCCGCACTGAGCGGGAAGCCGGCGAATGAGATCGCCAAAGAGGAGGCGATGCGGTTTTGCCGGCAGCTGATCAAGTTCACACCGCCTGCCGTCAACAAGGCCACCGCCGCCGGGCTCAAGGCATCGAATCCCGGATTCAAAAACGCGACCGTGAAGCGGATCGCAAGCCGCGCCATACTGGCGGATCTGCGCAAAGCGGTGACGCCGATTTCCCTGGATCCCAAGCACCCGATGCTAAAGGCCGCGATCGAAAAAAACGACCTGAAGCTGCTGCAAAAATTCCTCGATCTCCCGGCCGGCAAGGTCTTCGGGCATACCGCCGTTGGCAACATTCCCGCCGCCCACCGATCCGCCCGCAATCGACGGGGCCGGGTGCCTCGAGCCACGGGTTTGGTGTCGATGGATACCAAGCAGTGGCAGCGCCATTACAAGGCCATGCAGGCCAGGATTGGATACATGAAATCCGGCTGGCTGAAATCATGGAACGCGCTCCGCTCAACAAAAGGCTGGCGCGCCGCGCCAAAGATGATCAGCCGCCACGCGGGCTACGCCAAAGGTTCCGGCAGCGTGATCCTCCGGCGGCACGGTATCGAAATCCAAATGAGGAACAGCACCAAAGGTATCGGCGTGCTGGCCAATGCGGTAAACGGGGCCGTGAGCGTCCGCACGAAGACCATGGCGCGCCGGGTGAAATATTTGATTAAGCATGGGGCAAGGGGAAGGTGACAAGGGGACAAGGTGACAAGGTGATGCTCGCGCAGGACCGACCGCAATCAGTGATGCGCCATATCCCATCTCCCAGCCTGTCAATTTCGGGAATATTTTTATGAAGTATTTCACCGCGATGATCTCCGGGTTGCTCCTTTGCGGGTGCCGGACGAATCACGTGGTGGCCACGGAGAGCAAGACGCTGGCCCCGAAGGTCCACCAGGGTAAGCGCCATATCTGGATCAAACCACGTAACGAAACTCCGTCGAGTTCCGCTCACCTCTCGCTGCGATCATGGTAGGATTCGAACTGGCAAATCTCGCTGGCACGGCTGCGCTCGGGGCGTTTATGACTCTCAAGGCCAACCAGCAGGAGCATCAACGCACGATGGACGAGCTGCGCATCGTGGCCGAGGAAAAGCGGGCGGCGATGTGGGACAAGGCGCGCAAGGTGGACTCAAATCCATGGGTAAGCCTGATGCGCTGGATGGTGGTGGCCGCGTTCATTTCCGTGCATGTATTCACAATCGTCGCGCCGGCGTTCATGGATGTCACGGTGACGTTTTTCTACTACGAGCAATCCGCCGGATTCTTCCCCTGGCAGATCTCACAGGATGAGCTGCACAGCTTCACCGTCGGCTCGGGGCGCAACCCGATCATGATCACTCCACTTAATTACTCCGTGCTGATGAGCGTCACCGGCTTCCTGTTTGGTCACGTCACCGCAAAGCGATGAGCTGCCGTGGTAAATTCATGGGAGAGTTGTACGTTCGGACGCTGGACGGGTTCCGGGTGCAACTCACGCAGCCGCTCACGTTTTGTTATTGGCACCATCAGCCCATCGCGAAGTGGCTCATTGTTCCGCGCGGATTCAGGAGCGACTTCGCCAGCGTCCCGCGCTTTCTTTGGCCATTGTTCCCGCCGCATGGCCGGGTCAAAAAAGCGGCGATCCTGCACGACTGGGCATATGCGCAATCGGACATTCCGCGCGCCTATGCCGATCGCCTGTTTCGCGAAGCGATGCGGGCGGACGGCGTGCCGTGGATTCAGCGCCGCATGATGTATCTGGCCGTAAGGATATTCGGCGGATCATTTCGAAAATCACCCACCATTAAACCGCCCCATGCCCGCCCCTGACTTACCGACTCTCTACGATTTCGAGGACACTCTCGTAGCGGCATTCCAAACCTATCTGACAACGGAGGATATAGGAGCCACGCCGCAGATTGCACGCAGTATTGACGTGCAGTCGGCTCCGGCTGTCCTGCTCCGCGTGGAGCATGGCGGCGCAGCGCAAGGATTCGAAAACGCCCAGAAGCTGTTCACGACGGACGGCAATTTCAGCAAGGACAGATTTTTCGAGGGGAGATTGATCGCGACGATCCGCACGAATCGCCAGGCGGATGCCGCCGATGACGATCACCGGCTGATCCGTAAAAAACTTCGCGCCTCTCTGTATGACTGCCTTAAGTCAACGGCCGGCATCAATGCGCAGCTCTCATACCACAGCATCCGGGGCATCTACGAGGAGTCCACCGAATACCCGATCAGCGAGGATGAGGGCTTTGACGATACGGATATCAACTGGTCGCTGATCTACTGCATCCAGGACTCGGCGTGGCCGTGAGAGGAGTTGAGCGGGGAGTGAGTTATTTCCCGGCGCGGATTGAATGCGTCCAGTCCTCCTCTCGCCTCCCCCCCAGCCTGTCAATTTCCCGCTGATTTATGCGCGACGAACCGCGTTTAGATCATGGCACTGAATCACGACGACACTGGATCCCTCGGGGTAGGGATAGGGGCAATCACCATCACGGGAGACTCTTATCTCGTAGAGGAATTTACCCCGGACGAGCCCTCGAATACGGTGCCCATCCTTGATCAGGATGGTAACGCCACGGGATCATTTGGCACGTCCGGACTCAAGACGGCGACGGCAACCCTGCAAAAGCCCAGCACGGAGTCAACCACGCTGGCCAAAGGTGCCGAGACCTCCTCCTACGAAGGCGAGACCTGGATCGTGACATCCGTCAACAAGCCCAAGAAGTTGGCCGAGCAGCACAAATACAGTGTGACGCTCGTCAAAAAATACAACTGATCATGGCGGCCAAACCCAAATCTGACACGGTGCGACATGCGACCTACGGAGAGGTCTGCATCATGGCGGACAGGGAAGCGCCCAAGGGTAAGGCGTGGGCCAAATGCCCGGACGGCCAGACCCGTTTGTTGTCACTCGATTTGACGGATCAATGATGTGGATCTTGCAGCGGAATTTCAGCGCCGGTTCATCCCGATCCTCAACGCGGAGCGTGAGCGCCGCGAGGACGCATTTTTAGACGCGCCATTAGAAATCGCCGGCGTCGATATTGTCCCATTTACACTCCATCAGTGGGCGATGCTGGATGCGATCCGCTCGCCGCTGCTGATGGCGAGCGATGCCCACAACGAGCAGACGGCCGAGCTGCTGCAAGGATATCTGGCCATCCATCCGGAGGCATTGGCGCAGGCCATTTGGGTGATGTCGTCCGAGTTTCGCAACTGTCCACAATCCGCGCGCCCCATACAGTGGCACCGCGAAAATTTCATTCGCCGGCTGGACGATACCTTCACGGATCGCGCGCAGTTGAGAGAGGCGTCATTGCTCACGATCGAACATCTGCGCGCGGCGTTTGCTGATGCGCAATCTGGCGAGGCGGTGGCCGGTCAATCATTCGCGTCCCACCTGGCCTATGTGGTCCACAATATCGCGTCCCACTACCACTGGGCGGAGCGGGCAATCATCCACGACCTGCCATTGGCGCGGCTGTGGCAATACCTCCGTCTGATCGACAAGGCGAGCGATCCTGAAAGCGTCGGCAGCAATCCCAGTGAGCGACAGCGCATGGAGATTTTCGAGGATGTGCAACGTCAAGCCCGCGCCGAGCAGCAGAGATTCCGCGAACTCTATTTTCCACCACTCCCACCACTCCCACTGATCCTTAACTGATGGCCAGCGAATCAATACTTGTGCGGATGGGGCTGGACGCGCGGCCGTTTCAGTCCGGGCTTACGAAGTCCAAGGCGGCGGCGATGCAGTTCCAACAGGGGCTGAATTCGCTGGGTATGGGATTGGGCGTTCTGGGTTTTGTGGCGTTGGCGAAATCTGCCGCCGATGCTGCGGCGGAGCTGAAAAGAACGGGGGAAGCTGTCGGGCTCACGGTGGAGGAGGTCCAATCTCTGGGATTTGCGGCAAGCCAGAACGGATCCTCCGTGGAGGAGATGAACAAGGCGCTCGTGAAGCTCTCCGTGAATCTCGGCAAAGCGAACGCGGGAGATGCTGAAGCGATCCTGAAATTCAAAGATTACGGCATTGCGATCCGCGATGCACGAGGCGAACTGCTGTCAACGACTCAGGTGCTCGATCAGATAGCCAACAAGATCCAGGCTGCGGGCGGCGGTGCGAACGCCTCCGCGATCGCGTTTGAATTGCTCGGCCGATCCGGCGTGGGCTTGATCCAGACTCTCGGCGATGGTGCGGATGGATTGGCGGAATTGAAGCGCCTCGCGATCGAGAGCGGGGACGTGATCAGCACGAGCGCGAATGACGCCATTGTCGAGTTGACGGACACATTGAATCGCCATCTCGGCGGCGCGCTATCAATGGTGACGGATAAGGTTGGCAAGGCGTTGCTCGGGCTCAAGCAATTGGGTGCCTTCGTCGGTGCGCTATCCAATGGCATAGGATTGGCCGATCTGGCCGAAGCATGGATGAATCCCATCAAGGCACTCCAAATGTCCGGCCAGATCGCGGAAAACATGGACGCGGCATTTGATGCCGTGGCTGACGCAGGGCGCAACGATGAGGTGCGCGCGGCGATCCAGCAACAGGTTCGCGAGTCGGAAAAACTCGGCCCCATCCTTGCGAAGATTGTCAAAGCCGAGCAGGAACGCGCGGCCGCTTTGGAGACATCCACGCAGCGTATCGCGAGGCTCAAGGATGAAGAGGCAGACCTGCTGGAGATGATAAAAGGCAAGGCTGATTCCGAGATCAAAGGCGATTTGCGCTTATCCAACATCAAGCTCCGACTGCTCGACAAGCAGAATGAAAAGGAGAAGGCGATCGCCGACCAGAAGGCGAGGCAGGCGCAGTTGCAGGAGCGGTCTATACAGTTGCAGCAGCAATTGACAGCGCAGCAGCGTGGGCTGCGTCAGACGAAGGGCGACCGCAGTATGTTTACCCTCGATGAGTTGGCCAATTATCGGCAGGGCGGATTTGGGTCCAAGGATGTGTTGGCGGATGCGGCGAAGGCCCGCCAAGTGATGGAGTTGCAACGGCAGGCGGAATCGGCTCGGTTTGATTTTGGCAACGTGGGGCGCAGCCAGGAGTTGTTTGGACAGGCGGACGCGATCCGGAAAACGATTTCGAATCTCAAAAGCACGGAGCGGCCGTTCGCGAATATGGAGGAGGGGATCAAAGGAATGAAGGAGCAGATTGCGGCGCTCAACGAAAAGGCGGCCGGAGAGGGAATCGTTTTGAAAAAGGTGATCGCGCAATGAGCCTCAACCACGAAAAGGAATCCTACTGATGTCACTGCCATTCATCGACTCCTCCGACGGACTACGAACTCCCACCGAGACGGGTGCGCGCCAATGGTTGCGGCCATTCCCGGACGTGTCGCAAAAGTTTATTTTCCGGCAAAAATATTACCAGCTCGCCAGCGATTATGAGCCCGGTGTGCTCGATAGCGCACACCCGGAAGAGTCGGGCTATTACCTGGTGGAGGAGTCGGGATTGCAGCCGGTGCAGCAGGGCGGGGTGGTGGAATTTTCCCGCACCTACTCACGGATTCCAGAGCCGCGCCGGATGTCGATCGGTTACAGTTGGTATCGGCCGGCGTTCAACTCCGAAAATCCTCCCGGCGTTAAGGTGGATATCAATTCGGCGAGCATCTCCAACTCTCGTCACATGCTCACCCTGGATTCCGTGGTCGGGATGGCGGTGGATGATTTCCTCTTGATCCGCTACAACGAATATATCTACAACGTCGGCACCGTCACGCAGACCGTCCGCCGGACAATCCAGAGCATCGCCGGCAATGTCGTGGGGGTGAAACGCATATTGACGGGCGGAGCGATCACGGGATGGTTGACCGCGCAGGAGGTCAGCCCGAGCCGATCAGCCACGACTGTGAGCATCCCAAGCGAGGTTGAGTATGACTACTTCCTGCCGGGGGTGAGTCCGGGAATTTCGACGCCGGCCGACATCCCGCGCATCGAGGCGTTTGAGGCGGTGAGTGTCGATGGTGGATTTACCAACGCGCTGTCCGAGACGACCGACCCGACCATTGCAGAGTATCTTGCGCAAATCGGCAACTCTACCAGGATCGTCGTGGAGGGCAGTACGCTCCGACGCTGGAACGGGTGGAACATCATCGAGCGCGCGGTGAGGAGCGGGCCGGCGGTATGAATCAGCTGCCGATCGATACGCCGCTGCCACTGGTGGAGCCAGGCCAGCCGGCACCCGCGTTTGAGCCGGTGGTGATGGATCTGCTGGAGCGCAAAGTTAACGCGCTCTGGAATCTGCGCGGTGTCGGAAACGTGAAGATCTTGAAAACCGAGTCAAACGTGACGATCGAATCGGCAACGTGATGGACCTGGGACGCGCGGATGAATGGAACGCACTGGCCCAGCGCGTGAACGCGCTCTGGAATCTGCGCGGTGTCGCATCCGGTGTCAGGGTATCGCTGACGGAATCGGGCGGGACGATCGAGATCGATCCTTCGATCAGTGACGACGGACTGACCGGGCTGGATTCGATCATCAAGGATTTTATCCACGTCGGCAAATTCGATCTGACATACCGCCCCGGAGAGGTGCCGGAGGAATACGCATGGCAGCGGATCCGGAAATGGAATGATCCCGGCGAGGTTTTTATCGTGCCGGATTTCGTGGGTGGAATCGGCAATTGGGATCCGGATGTCACCGGAGATTACGCTTGGCGGGTGCAGCTAAAATCGGAGCTGAATTTCTCGATCGACGCGATAGAGATGTATATCGCCAGCCCGCATGATGATGGGCATCCCGAGTGGGTAACAGGGCAGGCATGGTCAACGCGCGCGACCATCAACGCGACG
>Ga0075476_10000267_pt1 | contig 22486 bp, 26 predicted proteins | sample DEB08_DNA_5_FD_76339 | JGI IMG/M metagenome (GOLD analysis project Ga0075476, IMG submission 76339) | Aqueous microbial communities from the Delaware River and Bay under freshwater to marine salinity gradient to study organic matter... | ecosystem: Environmental > Aquatic > Marine > Coastal ...
TCAAGAAAGATATCCTTATATTTCATCGATACGCGACAGGATGTTGGTGCTGTACCCACGTAGAGATCACTCTTTGATATATGTGTGACATGAGGCTTGACAAATTTGAAATCATGTAGAATTTCTTTCCTCGTCTGCTTAAAGTGTCTAGCCAACAGAGTAGCGAACAACAAGACACAGTGACTCTGGTACATATCTAAAATTATACCGACACTATCAAAGTATTCGATTCGTTGATTGATATCGGGGCTTTCATGGAGTGTGATTTTAATTTTTTCCAGGTTGTCAGGTAACTCAATTCGATCGAGTATACTCTTTCCGAGATAGTGATCATTATAGAGAACGTTCATATCATTTGTCTTTACAAACGATTGTATTCTTTCAAAGTCTTCCAGAGAATGTCCGTGAGGTTTTTCCAAGATGTAGGTTGGGTTGACGACATTCATATAGGGTTCGACGTTTTCACAAAAATTGTGGGTTGGAATAGACATGTAGGCGACAACGTTTGACGTATTCTCGAGATGTTGTAGATTTGAAACAACACTCCGTGATATAGGTGTATGTGGACATTCCAGTTTGTTCAGGGCTGGGATGATCCTCGTCTGTGCCAGGTGGCCCCGGGCTCCGAATACGAGACAGTGATTCATCTAATTAAAAGGTAGAAATTATAATCAAATAATGATATTCATCGATCGGATTTTGCGTTACATGTCGAAGGATATCTACTTACCATTGCGATGTTATGCCACCAAGAAGGAGTGCTTCTCAAAGACGAAACATTGTCGTTGTAAAAACTTTTGTAAATACCCACCAAATAAGGGTTTACCTGAAGCGAAACTAATCCTCGTGAAGGAATATAAGGAGAAGTGTCGTTTATAAAATACAATGTCCCTTGGGGTCAAGAAACTGTCCTATGATTCTATTATTCCTACTCGTGGTTCCGATGGTTCTGTGGGTTATGACCTCTACAGCAATATGGACTGTGTTATTCGTGCGTCGGAAAGAGGGCTTGTCTCCACGGGGATCACAGTTGTTCTCCCATCTGGAGTATATGGACGCGTCGCACCACGATCCGGACTCGCCGTCAAGCATGGTATCCAGGTTGGGGCTGGTGTCATTGATCCAGACTATACGGGTGAAGTCAAAGTCGTTCTCTTCAATCATGGGGACAAAGACTTTGAGGTTAAGAAGGGTGATCGCATCGCTCAGCTCGTTCTTGAGAAGTGTGAGACACCGCCTATCACTGAGATCAATATCGTAGAAGATACTGGCCGTGGTTCGGGTGGTTTCGGATCAACGGGTCAGTGAAAGAAGTGCAATGAAAAACATGCATATACCCCCGGCTAAAATGTAGTATAAGACATTAGCATTCTCCTCAGCTTCTTTCGTTTCGGGGATGAATTCTTCCATGGGTTCTTCTGGTGGAACCGGTTCGTACAGTTCCGTGTCATCAGAAAAACATTCATCATCTTCATCCGCCATGTATCGTTCAATCTCCTCTTCTGTACACTTAGATGGGTTGATACAGAAAGAGCATGGTTTATCAGGTTGGCATTTGCAGCACTGATCCAAAGATTTCTTGGGTTTCGTTATATTCTCACTCGGGGCCATGAAGCCAGATTTGCACACATCGGGACTAACTGGTCTACACCCCATGGGTTCTATTTCAACATTGTTTTCGCGTTTCGATTGTCCGACGATACAACTCATTATATTCTATCTATATTTTTATTGTCACAGTACCAAAAGTCTTCTGATTGAGGCATGAAGAGGACACCTTTGGTCATTGTCATGTAGAGTTTGGCCTTATTGACATCGGGGTAGGACAGGAGCATCCACCGTTCCCAATACTCTGCCCTGAAAAAGTCTTCCCAATCTTCCTTCTCACTTTCATCTATAGCCAACATACCCCGATGAATTTCATGGTGATTTGTCTCTACCCGCAACTTCTTAGGAATGACAGCTCCTTTCCTAATAAGGTGTGCACGCATGAGACGGGCGTCACCATGATCAGTGTAATATTGGACACCCTTCTGACCGAAATCGATGGCTCTTTTACTTGGTAGGATGACGCGATATTTATGTGCAACAGATGGACTGGGTTTAAGAACGACGTGCATTTACTGTACCGTGACAATTTCTTTGAGTGATGTTTTACTCGTTATATTCGAAGGAAGTCGAATTGATAGGACCTTTCTACGTATTCCATTGGGTGCCACTTGAGCTATGTTTTGGAGCTTGAGACGCTTATTTTTTTCATCCGTGACGACCATGTAGTATTTGAAGTTTGTGACAAAATATTCCCATTCAGGCCCCTTTCGCTCAGACATCGGTGTGAATTTATGAACCAGACCCCATATGACCTTTTTAAGGAATGGAAGACGGTTACGTGGATCTTTAGGTCCGATGGGTGTACCGAGTGTTTTGTGCATGAGCATGACGAACGCTTCTATGTAACAGAAATGGTGTTGAGATAATTCATCGTACTGTGATATTTCAAAGGACTTCATGAGCATTTCGTTGGTTTTGAAGCGAATCTTAGCTTTCTGGTTAAATTCGGTAGGTGTATTATATACGATCCCACCAGAAGGTTGGAGGGGTAGACCCTTATAGAACCTTTTATATTCCGGGAATCGTTCCTGTAAATCCTTCTTGAATTCAGGGTTTTTACTACCCATTGAATCATAGAGTTCTATGATTTTATTGTTGTGATTCACTTTCGCGAGTGCGAAGTGACCTTCGCCGGTATCGGGGTAGTGCTTTTCGAGATGGATATATTCGACACCATTCGTTCGTCTATGATTCAGTTTACAGGAAAAATCGAAATTTTGCTGTGATTCCAGTTTAATGGCTTCTCCTATTGCATCGAATGTGTCACCCTTGAATAAGAAACGTTTGGCAAGTTCAGAAGCGTTTTCGATAGCCATGAGTTTTTTTGCAACCGTGTTCGTCTCTATACGACTTTCGAGATAATCCGTCTTATCAATACTCGGATTATCTTTCATCATTTTTAAAATCTTCTTTTTGACACCCTGATTTTTAAGGAGTTTTACAGGAACGAGATCCATATATAAATATAAGGATTAAATTTTTATATAAGAGATGTTGGAATATACTGCCTCAGGTAATATAGTTGTTAGAGTTGGACAGAATGCAAAAGAAAATGATCATCTCACAAACATGAGTGATCCCCAACACTGGTGGATGCATGCAAGTGGTTACCCGGGGTCACATGTTGTCATCTGTTATGAAGGACAGGGACTTCCTAGAGACGTCAAACGAGATGCTGCTGTATTAGCTTTACATCATAGCAAGACACCCGAGTCTAAAATGTCATGGGTTGATCTGACACGTGTCGGAAACGTTTCAATGATGAAGCAACATGGTCAGGTGACATTAGAGGGTAAAATTGACCAGATTACAATATTTATGCAAAGAGAAAGAGAACGCTTGGAAAGAATCTTAAAAACAAGGTGTGTTATCTAGACAGATGAGTCACCAGGACTGGACTCCGGTCGTCATCCATGGAAAATCTGCCAAGCCCCCACCACCCAAGCACTATGAACGTACGAAAGAGCAGAAGCTGGAGGATGAGGAGATCGGCACCCATAAGAAGGTGTCACTTTCCATGGCCAAGATGATCCAACAGGGACGTATTGCTAAAGGTTTCAAAACACAAAAAGATTTAGCAATCGCGGTCGGAGTGAATGCGAGTGTCATTGGTTCCTACGAATCGGGTCGAGCCATACCAGACCCTACCATCCTTCAGAAGTTGAGAAGGGTTCTGGGTGTCAAACTAAAGTAAACTCGAGTAGTGTCCAGCGATGTAATAGACATTTTCGAAACCGAGTTCCTCCAATGTCTCTGCTGCAAATCTGGCCCGCTGCCCAGTGTTGCAGTAGACGAGTAAACCCTTCCTGGGAAGTTCCGTCGTGGTCTTTTCGTTAATCTTATTAACGGGGATGTGGAGTGCCTTTGGATAGTGTCCTGCACGATATTCTGTGATTGTACGAACATCGATGACCTTCTTTATATTACCCTCCTTGATGAGCCGCTTGGCTTCTGAGGCGGAAATGAGGTTCTGCCCCATGAACGTATACGCGAGTGCGCCAGTGAGTGCACCAGCTATGAGAAGGGGTAACATGTATAAAGGTATGTTACATTTTTTATTTAACTAATGACCGAAGACACGTTTGATAAATACATTATGGAGTTTAAAAATGTTTGTTCCGATGAATTTTGTGATGAAATCGTAGAATGGTTCGAAAGTGACGACTGTAAAAAGAATACGGGTTTAACCGGAATCGGTATTTGTCACAATCTAAAACAAACAACTGATGTACAACTCAATATTAACATGCCTCACCAAAAGAAATTAATTCACGATATCGCCCGTATTTTAGGTGAGGGAAAGTTTAGATATATCGAAATGTGCAATCACAAAAATCTAGACAGAGAAAGTTCCGTTACAACCCCATATAATACTCCAGTTGGGATTATAGAGTCTTTTTTAATTAGCTGCGTTGAATCTATACCACAGATTCAAAAATATGCTAAAGGTGATTTTTTTAAGTGGCACACTGATTATTGTGGTTTTGATCAGAGATTTTTGGCCTATATTTTATATTTAAATGACGTAGATTCGGGTGGTGAGACTGTTTTTATATCAGGGAAACGCGTTAAACCCGAAAAAGGTAAGTTATTAGTTTTCCCCACAAATATAAATTATGTACACAAAGGGGAAGAACTAAAAAAAGGAACTAAATATATAATCACGTCGTTTAGTCTAGTACCCCGTGATTATGGTTCACCCGAATTTCAGAAATCTGTATTTAAGGTATGAGTCAGTATTGTTATATGGTATAAAGCGTAGAGTCGTCCATAGTATAAATGAACAAGAAAACCGCTGATGTGTCCACTCGTATCACTCCTGATCAGCTTGCTAAGCGTTCAATGGATTGTCGTTTAGCTGCTATGGAGCAGGCACTTAAGGGTGAAAAGGTTCGATACAAATCTAATTGTGACTCGGAGAAGTTCAAGGAATTCCTTGAGGACCGACTCACAATGTGGGAAGGGGAGAAGGACAAGACCTTCTATGGGAAGGGGATGTACGAAAAGACCAAGACTTTGATTGACAATTGGAACTAATTTTTCTTGGAGATACGCACGTGGTTCATTTCGTAACAACATTGTGCAAACCCATCATATGTCTTACCACACGCACGACAATGTACTAAACTGTTATTGTTGTTATTGTTAAATGTGAAAGGGCGGATATTCTTGGGGACAGTCATAACATTTTTGTTGTTGATGTTCACCCTATTACCATTACCCGAAACCGACTTTATGAAGGCCGCTGTAGGGTTGTATGTCCTATTTCCCTTGGAATTCTCCACGTAAAGGGCACCTCTTCCTGACATTCTTATACGGCGACCCTTCGCGTCCATGTAGGGGGTGGGCCCCACCGACATCTTATCGAACTCCTTGCGAGCATTCATGACTTTTAAATATAACTACAAATTAATTACCGAACGCAACACCGGCCATACCATTCTTGATACGAAGAATGTTATAGTTGACTGCGTACATACGCTGGTACATGTTACCACCGGACACATTCCTGAGTGTCACCTTCGCCGTATCGATGCGAGAGAAGTTCAAGGAACCGGAAGGCTGAGACTTGCCGACGTTGAGGCAGAATGGCCACGTGTACACGGGAGCAGTCTCGAGGAGATCGTCGGGAAGAGCCTGGCAATGCATCTTGGGAACCACGTTATGGTGGTAATCCTTGGACATGTTCTCGGAGAGAGGTGTACCGTTGATGTACAAGGTGGCATCGTCGAAAGCATACGCCGTATCCCACGTCGCACCCACGTTAGACGACACGAGGTGAAGAGCACTCGTAGGGTGGTTGAAATACGTGAGATCGATGTCGGTGTCCGTCGAACCAACCATCTGGTACTGTGTCTGTGTCATGAGAATCTCATGCTCGTTGTCCGTGAAAAACTTACGCTCATCGGTGTCGAGGTAGGCATACATCGCATACACCTTAGGGGTTGACGAAAAGGTACCGTCACGGCACTTGATGCGGATCTCAACGTCGTGGTACTGCATGGCAACAAGAGGAAGGGACTTGGTCCAGTCCTGACTGAAGAAGAAGGGAATCACGAAGTGATCAGCGGTACCCGCGGCATTCTTCGCATTCTCCTTAATCTCAGCTGTAGACACAGCCGTCGACGCACGAGCCTGTGTTTCGTTGTAGAGTACGTTGTGAACACCCTGGACGTAGAGGGAATCGAGGCGGCAGACCTGCTGACCACCCACATAGAGAAGGAACTCAGTTGGGTTGGAATCCTTGGAGAAAAGACCCGTCGTGTTCGAACCCGTGGCGGCGATGCCAGGGGCTTCGATCCATACGTAGCTCAAAAGATCACCCTTGGACTTGATGGGGATGGTCACTTCGGCACCCGAACTGAACGAACCGATGTAATCGATACGCTCAGGCTTGATGGAGAAGTTCGTATGACGCTTGTAGTTCTGACGAAAAAAACTGACTTCGGGTTGACCAGTGATGTAGACATCCTGGGCACCCTTGGACACGAGGTCAATCAAAGCGGCTGACATTTACTAGTAAACGATATTAAAATTTTGGCTCGAAGTGTACATAAGGAAGGATGGTTGTATTTCAGGCACTCACATGGGAAGCACGTGACGAAGACGAGGATCACTTGATTAGTATCTTTGGTAAGACAGAGGATGGGAAGTCTGTGTGTGTAACTACTACCTTTGAACCATACTTTTACATCAAGCTTCCTGATATCAAGTATGCTCGTGAAATATACGCTCACATCAAAGACACTTGCACGGGGTACACCGTCGTTGAATCGAAGGATATCTGGGGTTTTCAAAATAATCAAAAATTCTTGTTCATGCGTATCACATTTTCCAATCTGAAGAAGCGGCGAACGACTGACTACTTCCTGAAAAAACCTCTCAACCTCTCGAGTGGTCCATTTCCCCTGAAGGTGTATGAATCCAATCTTGATCCCATGCTTCGTATGATGCATCGAACAGGCATTCAATCCACGGGGTGGTTGGATACTGGTAGTGAATGTGTTCGATCCAATCTTGCACATGTCAACATTGACCTGTTCTGTAACAACTGGGAAACACTCACACCTGTCAAACGTGATGACGTGGCACCCTTCGTCGTGGCATCCTTTGATATTGAGTCGAATAGTTCTACTGGAAAGTTTCCTGATGCGGACATAGATGGTGATGCCTGTTTTCAGATTGCCTTGACTCTTTGTAAACTTGGATCGGATGAACCCTATGACAAAACGTGTCTATGTTTCAAAAAAACCGACCCAAACCTGGAAGGTTCTACGATCATCAGTTATGATACAGAACGGGAAATGCTTGAAGCATTCAGAGACTACATCATCAAGCAGGATATCGATATCATGACGGGTTGGAACATCTTCGGGTTCGATCTTGAATACATCTACAAACGAGCTGCAAAGGTTGGGTGTAGCCACTCTTTCTACAACCTTGGGAAGTTGAAGAATGTCGATTCAGAAATGGTCTACAAACGTCTATCGTCGAGTGCTTTGGGTGATAACATGTTGAAGCTTCTTCCCATGACTGGACGATTCATCTTCGACCTGTTCCACGAAGTCAAGAAGGGCTACAAACTTGATAGCTATAAGCTAGACAACGTTTCGAAACTCTACCTGGGTGATCAGAAGATTGATATGCCTCCCAAGGAGATGTTTGCTCGCTTCGTTGAAGGTGACCCCGTCAAACTCCGAGAAGTTGCCGAATATTGTATCAAGGATACACTGCTACCACATCGCCTCATGAAACGCCTTTGTACACTTCTGAACCTCCTGGAGATGGCGAAGGCTACATGGGTCCCCATCTCATTCCTCGTGGAACGTGGACAGCAGATTAAGGTTTTTAGTCAGCTGACCAAGAAGGCTCGGGAATTGGGTTTCATGGTCCCCACGATTCGCTACGGGGCTATCCCACCTGAACCCTATGAAGGTGCGACCGTTTTAGAAGCTCAGGGTGGTGCATACTATACACCAATCACGGCACTGGATTTCGAAGGTCTGTACCCTTCGATCATGATGGCCCACAATCTATGTTATTCGACGTTCGTCATGGATGAAAGGCGTTATGGGAACATCCCCGGTGTTAATTATGAAACGTTTGAATTGAATGGTGGCACCTACAAGTTTGCACAGGATGTACCCAGTCTCCTTCCGAGTATTCTGGCAGAACTTAAACAGTTTAGGAAACAGGCAAAGAAGGATATGGCTGCTGCGACGGGGTTCATGAAGGAGGTCTACAATGGTAAACAGCTTGCCTACAAGGTGAGCATGAACTCGATCTACGGATTCACTGGTGCTGGTAAAGGCATCCTTCCATGTGTACCGATCGCCTCGACGACAACCTTCAAGGGGCGTAGTATGATCGAAGAGACGAAGGAGTACGTGGAGAAGAACTTCCCGGGTGCGAAGGTGAGATATGGGGATACGGATTCAGTAATGGTCGAGTTTGATGTTGGTGGTCGAACGGGAATGGAAGCGATTGAATACAGTTGGGATCTGGGCGAAAAGGCTGCCGAAGAGTGTACGGCCCTGTTCAAGAAACCCAACAATCTCGAACTCGAGAAGGTGTATTGTCCGTACTTTCTGTACAGTAAGAAGCGTTACGCTGCCAAGCTATGGACCAGGGACAAAGAGGGTGAGATGAATATGGACTACATCGACATCAAGGGACTCCAGGTTGTGCGTCGTGACAACACAGTGTTCGTTCGTGAAGTATGCAAGGAACTTCTGGATGTCGTACTAGAAAGTAGTGATCCAGGACCCCCGAAACAATTGGCTCTTGAGCGAGCGATCAATCTTCTAGAAGGTGAAGTTCCCGTTGATAAACTCATACTTTCACAGCAGTTGGGAGATTCCTATAAAAATCCGAACCTGCCCCATGTTCGGGTTAGGGACAAGATGCGTGAAAGAAAGCCTGGATCCGAACCACAATCTGGTGATCGAGTACCGTACATTCTTGTGAAAACGGATAACCCGAAGGCGAAGGCTTACGAAAAGGCGGAAGATCCGGTATTCATGAGGGAAAATGATATCCCTGTCGATTACCACCATTACTTCACCAACAAGTTCTTGAATCCAATTTGTGATCTTCTGGAACCCCTCGTGAAAAACCCAAGGACTGAAATCTTCGGTGACTTAATCGCTCAACATAAACCACCACCCAAAAAGAGAGAACCAGCACTGAGTGGTATGAAGAAGGACCAACTCATCGAAGAGTGTAAGAAATATAATCTCGATACTGTGGGTAAGGTTGCTGAACTTCGAGAAAGGATCAAGGCTGCTCGTTCCGACAAGTTGACATACGATGAGGTATTTAAAAATTACGATTGATACAGTATTAAGATGGACGAGAGACTTAATGCCTTGTTCCGCGACGAAGTAAAAAAGGCTGTCGAAGAACAAACAAAGATCATTAAGGGTGAGTACAACGAACTTTTGAAAAAGGCGAAAGAGGAATACAAAAATGAGATTCTGAATCACAAGAACAATACCAAGGATGCCACTAAGAAGATCATAGACGACCTCAAGGAAGAGCATCAAAAGCAAAGGTCTCTACTTCAAGATGAAATTCGAAAACTCAAGGAAGAACAACGCGAAGTATCGAAGACTTCTAAGGCTGATTTGGTAGAAGCAAAGAATGTGTTTACAGAAAAGGCACGATCGATTCATGGTTCTTATAGTGATTACCTACGAGTCGTCTCCGTGAATTACAGTATTCCGTATAGCGTCCTGTTACGTGATGCTCCCGTGGAAGAAGACAACATATGTAGGGGTCTGAAGAAGAATTTGTCTAGATGCAATCTCAAGGCAAGGTGTGATGGTTACTGTAAACATCACCACAGTCAATTGGTTCGAAAACACACGATCGAATTTATTGATGAAATCTCATCCACCACGTCAGGAGAGGTTGAAAATAAGGGGCTTATAGATTTCAATTCTGTATTATAGAAGACATGAGTAAAACAGACATTCTGCTATCTTCCGTAAACGAGTTCTATTCCGATGACAAGAATAAATCTACATTACTGGGTATCCTAGACAAGTCCGGTGGTATATCACTTAGAAACATCGAATGGTTCATCACGAATTATGCGAAAAAAAATCATACTTCCTATACGACGTCCAATGGTCGTCTATTCACTGTACACTGTGCCTACAAGTCGAGTCTTGATGGGTACAGTAAAAAATTGTTTGACCCCTTTGCTCGGTCTGAAAAATTCACATATACGATTCCGGGAACATCTCATGAAGTTCAGACGACTATCGCTCAGTTGAACTTCATCAAATGGTGTATCAAGAATCGAATCATCGACTACATCTCTAAAAATAAGGATACCCTTTTTAGTAAACGAGTGACATGAAGCCGTTTTCGAAATTGAATGTCTGGTAACCGGTGTAGTAAATGTATAGTGTGTATACGTCAGTAAGATCAGGTTGAAGGGTTACTTCGAGGGTTGTTTTTTCTGATTGGATGTCACTAAAATCTAGACTTCCGGATGGACTGACATTGATGGGGTTAATCGCGAATGAGTAGGTGTATATGTTCCTCACGGGTTTAGATAGACGTTTTTGATATGGTATCATGTATTTGTAGTACGAATCTGTAGTACTTGAAATATTTGGTAAATCAACTCCCTGAATAAAAAATTTAGCACCTTTCATGACTGGGTTGAAGAAGGTGAAGGTTTCGTCGAAATCTGGTGTCGTCGAAAAGTTGAATCTGTTTTGAATATAATAGTAGTCCGAGAAGTTTGCATCCGGTACTCTGAATTCAGATGTATCAAGTTCAATACTATAAGACTGGGTAAACGTTTCCTGAGAGAGGCTTACAAAGTTTGTAATTTTTTCGGATGTCATGAGAATTGGGTTTCTCTCCCCGTTCTTCACGATGTCGAAACCTGGTATATTTGTGAATCTTTTTCCATCGGCATCCGTCGATGATGATGATGATTCAGTGTAAAACTCAAAGGTGAATTTCTCTATAAAAGAGTTTGTGGGTAGCTTTACTGTTATGATTGGTTCATCTGACCCTGGATCATCTGTCCATGGTACGATGTTGTATTCCGTTGAAAAAAACTCTCCAACCTTTTCGGTCCCGGCTTCGTTATTACCTTCTACCACAGGTTCTTCACTGAAACCAACACGAGAGAATGTAGTCACACCCCCCTGTGTCAGAGTGGTAAAAAATGAAATATTCTTTAAGGTGAAAGGTCCATTCCAATCTCTGGCATATATTTTAAAGATGTCGAATTCTGGTTCAAAGGTGGCTATGTTTACATTTTCAAATTCCGTGTTTCTCAAAAACCAGTGCAGTGATTTGACCCGGTTATTGGGAACAAGATTTGTTCGTATACTGTCAACACCTGCAGTAGTTTGGGACGTTGGGTGTCTCTTGACTACATCCGTGATCATCGTATATGGTTGGTTCTTTAAATAGATGCGTTCATCTGGGTCGATTGTAAATTCTTCTGTGACAATTTTGAAATTATCGAGAATGATCGTAGTTGGTGCCGACGTAAAGAACGTTTGTGTATGGAACTCAAACTCGAACTCTATTTTCTGTTTGTGAATCGCACATAATGGGAAGAAAGGTCTGTTTGGTTCATTTGTCGGATATTCATCACTGGAGTATTTTCTTGAAAAAAAGAACGGGAGAGGGATGATGACTTCAGATTCCAACGCCGCATAGGCACCATTCGATGTTGCCGTGTCAAACCCTAACATACGATTCAGGTTGAAACGGTTCGCAACCTTTTCGGAAACCTCGAGGTACAACTCGTCGTGTATGACCATCCAGTCATCATAAATCTTTTCAACTTCGATCTCGTCTACACGCATGGTAACCGATTTGATGAGATGACGACCGACCTGGTCGGCATAATTTTGTCCAGTTGTTAACCCGGGAAGTTTAATGAGTACGTACATGTTACTCAAAAGATCACCCATATTCTGAGGATTGAAGGTTACCTTGATACGTTCATTGAAGGGCCACGTAGGGGACGTGGGACTCTTATTGACGATCGTAGTTCTATGAAACTTTGTAAAGTTGGAATGCCTCTTTAAATCGTAATTAAAAATAGACTCATCTACATTGTCGCTATATATGTATGACTCCTGTTTGCCTATGGCGTTAAGGGATACACCGGCACCACTGGAGGTGGGCATCTTACTAATGGTTTACATATTTTTAATGTCCATCTTCCACATGTCGACATGGCTCGTTTTCAACATTACTTCCAATTCTTTCTTCGCCTGTGAAGCTTCTTTCATGAGAGCTTCAACACGCTCCTGTGTGTATTCGACCGTCTTCGTGTTAAGGAGGTAGTCCATGTTTCCATCAATCTTGGGGAAGATCGATGACATTTCCTTCTCGAGTTCCACCTTCTTCCTCTTGAACACAATCAACTCCTCCTCGATAACCATCGACACGAACTTCGATTTGTGGTCACACATGATAGCCCTAGCTTCGAGAACCTTGATGAGGTGGGCTTTTCGTTTCTTGTAGTGTTCGAGTCGGAGTTCCACAAAGTCTTGAAGAATCTCCTCTGGACTCCCGTACCTATTGATGCCCTTGGTGGGGTGGAACAGGTGCATGTTTGAAACATGGAAGGTCTTCCGCATCTTGAGATCTTTGACGATATCTTTCCCTGAGTATCCGAAGATTTCAAAGTCTACATCATCGGTTGTACTGTTGTTCGTATAGCCCGTGATCATCTTCTTTTCCGCCAACGAGTCCAAATATTCCTTGTAGTCTTGGGTCCAACGCCCAGGTGGAAGTTCCGTAACCTTGAGTCTGGATCCAGTGTCTCTGTACGTACCCTCTGTAATCCACAGACCGCCATCATCTTTGAACACCTTTCCCTTGAAACCCCTGAACCACGGCTTCATGGGTACGACCTCTTCACCACCCAGGATCCTCTTGATGTTCTCCTTGATGTCGTCGGGGTTGAAGGGTGGGACATAACAACTGAAACCCGTCCCGATACCTTCCGTCCCATTTACTAGAACCATGGGCATGGTAGGCATGTAGAAGTCCGGTTCGATGGATCGCCCATCATCATCCAAATAATTGAGGATGGCATCATCCCTGGGATCAAACAACTTCCTCGCCTCCTTGGCGAGCTTCGTAAAGATGTACCTCGTCTGTGACGCATCCTTGCCACCCATGAGTCGTGTACCGAACTGCCCACAGGGTTCAAGAAGATTGATGTTGTTGGAACCCGTATAGTCATTGGCCAACTTGACGATTGTCTCAGCCAAGGACACCTCACCATGATGATAGGCACTCTTTTCAGCTACATAGGCTGCCAGCTGAGCCACCTTCATCTCTGCAGTCAAGTTTCTCTGGAAACACGAATACATCACTTTACGCTGCGAAGGTTTGAGACCATCTGCGACATGAGCAATGGAACGTTTGAGGTCAGCCAAAGAAAAGTTCACCAAGTCTTTGTGTACAAAGTCGGTGATATCTAATTGCTTCACATCACCATAAGGAACTTCGAGTTGGTTAGCATCCTTGGCAGTACTTTCGAGAAGCCAGGACTTGCGTGCATCCGCCTTCTTCTTATCAAATGCCAACACAATGGAGTCATCAGTCATCGTATCCATGTCAAACTTCACAGTGAGGTCCTGAATCTTCTTGAAGTACTCACGAGCTTCAGCCGACGTTGAGGTACCCAAACCCTTGTAGTACTTGATTCGCCACCCAGCCTTACCATTGCCATACCAGGTTCGGAATGCAGAGTCAGTGTAGAACGATTTGGACTCAGAACCCTTCGTCGCCTTAATGATTGGTGTCACCATAGAGACCACAAAGTTCAGTTTCAAAAGGCTGGGCCAGAAGTAATGGATCATGTTGAGGATGAGACCCTTGATGTGAGAACCATCGTTATCCGCATCAGTCATGATCATGAGGCGACCGTAGCGAAGTTCCGAAACACTTGTGTACTCCTTCCCTTGTTGGAGACCCAAAATTTTCTTGAGGTCGTTAAACTCCTGGTTAGAGGTTAACTGTGCGACCGAAGAGTCTCGGACATTCTTGCACTTGCCACGGAGAGGGAAGACACCGTAGTGGTCTCGGCCCACCACAGATAAACCAGCGACAGCGAGTGTCTTCGCTGAGTCACCCTCTGTCACGATGAGGGTACACTTCCCAGATTGTGCCGTACCAGCCTTGTTCGCATCATCCAATTTGGGAATACCGGTAATCTTAGACTTCCTGGCACCATCAGTCTTCTTGAGTTCTTTCATCTCCTTGAACTTCGAGAGTGCTGTGAGTTCATCAGCGATACCAGTCTTCAAAACATTCTTCACAAAGTTTTTGGGTGGTTCAAACTTCGAACCAAAGTCTGGAGACTTTGAGGTACACTCAGACTTCACCTGACTCGAGAAGGTTGGGTTCTCCAAAGTTGCCTTCACGAAGATGGTGAAAGCGTTCTTCACCTGTTGAGGCTTCAGTTTAATCTTCTTGGCCATATCATCAATGATAGCATTGGCGATATGGTTCGCGACGTGATCGACGTGTGTACCACCCTTCATGGTACAGAGACCGTTCACGAAGGAGACTTGCTCGAGACCATTTTCAGACGGTCCGATACACACTGACCACCGGTCACCGGAGACAGATGCAACTTCTTGGACACCTTCATGCATCTTGGCATAGGCCTCAAAGTTCTGTTTGGGGAGGACATCCCCATTAAACTTCACTTTACAGTTTTGAGTGGTACAGATGTTCGCATCCCAAACTCGCTTCTGGAAAATGTTGTAAATGGTATCGTCCATCTTGGACATTCCAAACCTCTTCCACTCGGGTGTGAATGTAATGGCGACCGATGAAGTAGCACCCGAATGTTTTTTGATTTTTGGTGGGTCACAGACGGTCATGTTCCTCGACCATTTTTGTGTGTACGTTTGCTTCGTTTCGTGATCCTTGATCACGATGGAAAAGTCCGATGAATAAATATTCGCCAACTTGGCACCGTAGCCGTTTCGACCCCCGACGATCCTCTTTTGGGAGTCATCGTAGTTGGTACTCGTGAGGAGGTGTCCAAAGACAAGTTCAGGATTCCAAAGACCTTCCTTCTCGTGCATCTTTACAGAGATCCCACCAAGGGGTCCGTTATTCTCAATAGTCACCGAGCCACTCTCCTTGTCGATGGCGACGGAGATGGAACTGACCTGTTTGGGATGGAGAGAGTTACGATCAATGGCATTGACTAAGATCTCATCAAAGATTTTCAAGAGAGCTGGGGAGTACTTGAGGTTCTTCTTCGAGAACTTTCCACCATCAAGGATCCAGTAGGGTTCGGTACCCTGTTCAACTGGACCGACATAGGAGTCAGGTCTCTTGAGAATGTGTTCGATATGGGTGAGCTTTTGAACACTCTCCATATTTTCTTAGTCTTATTACAACACTAACTTTTAACTTAGGTTAAAAATATTATTTTATAGAAAACTATATGCTCACTCTCACCTCTGCAAAACCAATCTTACCCAAACTCGAGAAGCGTATCAACAAGACCATCGTCAAGTCGGCCGTAAATGTTATCGACAAGGTGTACAAGGATCGGGATTATGCTCGGTTCTATGTCCTTGAGACGGTCGCTCGTGTACCATACTTTTCATTTGTATCGGTTCTACACCTCTACGAAACCTTCGGTGTGTGGCGGAAGGCTGACTTCTTAGAGACGCACTTCGCACAGACCATGAACGAGTATCACCATCTTCTCATCATGGAAGATTTGGGTGGTGATGAACGTTTCATCGATCGCTTCTTCGCACAGCACACAGCCTTTGCATACTACTGGTTGACGTGTCTCTTGTATGTGGTATCACCTAGGATGGCGTATAACCTCTCCGAACAGGTTGAGGAACACGCCTACCATACCTATGACGAATTCCTCAAACAGAATGGAGCGAGTCTCTCCCTCGAGAAGCCTCCAACTGTGGCTTCAAATTACTACGACGATGTCAACAACCTCTATGACGTCTTCGAGAATGTTCGCAACGACGAAGGTGATCACGTGAAGACCATGCAAGACTGTCAGATTACGCTTCACCGGCAATAGTGGCGAGGTATAGGTCGACTTCACCAGAAAATTCGGGACATTTTTCGACAGTCTTCTTGGTCACCATGTCTTGGATGTTGACGATGTGTTCTTTGAATTTGACGACATCGACACCAGTCGCGTTGTGGATCTGACTATCTGAAGCGATATCCTTGGCTGCGTAAAGATACGCTGCAGCATAATTTGCATGAAGTGTCGCGATGAGCGGCGAAGCATCTTGTTGCGAAGCTGTCGCGTAACGAGCTGACTGTCGTATAAGTTTATCCAAAGATGCACTTGCCACGACACGTCTATTCTTGGCCAGTGTGTACAGCAAGAAGACGGCAATGGCTACGTAAAGGTAAAACATCTCCTTTGTAATATTCAGGGAAAAAAATACCTAAGTTGGCATTCGAAGCAGAGAATCCAAGAAACAATCATGGAGATCATTCACGACGAAATGTGGAACAAGTGCCTTGGTGATGCAACCAAGATGTATCGTCTTGCTGAACCCGACGACAGGTGTCGACACTTGGCGAATGCGACATGGGTCATGAAGAAGCGATACGAGCAGCATGCGAAAAAGAAGAGTGAGCGTACGATTATGTTTATCGATACAGTTCCCGAGGAACCTAGGGTTCAGGTGAAGAATTCAATTTGCACAGCGATGACAATGTCTGGATCGAGGTGCAAATTCAAGGCTGTATGTGGAAACTATTGTCGAAAGCACAACGTTTCCGATAAATTAAAATCACAGTTACTATAAATGTTTGATCAGGATACGCTTAGACCTGTAATAATAGCAATGTCTCTGTACATCATCACAAGTGTCACCGTTCCCCGCTTCGCCACAAAACCAACAAACATTGAAATCATCGATGACATCGTCGCTTTCCTCGTGGCTCAACGTGGCTCTGTGATGTCGGGAACGATCTTAATGGGTCTTCTCATCTTCGCCGCGAACTACATTGACACCGAATTCTTTTAAGATGTTCTCTCGTGACATGATATTTTTAGTATACGAATGATCCATGTGGGTTAGTCGTTTGTTGTAGGCATCTTCCATGAATTCCAAGAGTTGGTCAAAGTTTGGTTTACCCCAAACCATCCCTTTTTTGAAGAGAAAGTCATCATTCTCCAACTCTTGAAGTTCACAGTCAATCATGTAAGGCGACTGAAGATATTCACTCGGTCCACCATATCTTGTCGCGATAACGGGTTTATCCCTCATGGCTGCTTCTATAGCACCCATCCCAACACCCTCTGAATTTGAAAAATTTACGTAGCAATCACCACGACTGTGGATCGTATTCATCGTCTCTTCGGATACGAGACCATTGATGACTTCGACACGTTTCAGATCTATCTTAACATCTTCTTTACATGTTGACTTGACGAGTAAGCGGGTATCTGGTTTATCCAGACGAATGAAGGCTTCAAGGATCTTTTTGAAGTTCTTACGTGGATCCAAAATGTTACCGATGTGGTAGAATGTATAAGGTGTCTGTGGGATGTATGCATGAATCACGAAAAACTCTTTACTCGGAAATTGTTTCGACAGGACTCGTTTGCAGAATTCACTGGGTACGGCGATACGGTCAAAGTGATCGAAGAGTTTGCCATAGTCTTCATGAACGGTCTCGGTCTCGCACACGGTCATGCATATGATCTGTTTACATTTCGCTTTGATGGATGGTATAAACTTTATGATGTCGTCGATTGGTAAGGCAAATATGAAAGCCTGGTCACATTCTGGGATATCTTGATTGTAAATGTAGTACTTACTATCCGGGAAGAGATCCATATATTTCTTCGTGTGTTGACCAATCCCACTCAGAAGAGTTGGTCCTATGAAGATCATTATGTATAAAGATAATCTTTCTTTTATATATATAAACATGGAAGCTCTCAAGGATGAAATTCGCGTGGAGATGAACAACGTTCGTGTCGACAAGAAGAAGCTGTATGATCTTCTTCTCAAGATGGTTGATAACTGTGGTGGTGGTTCGTTGTCTGTCGTTGAAGGTCCCCCTGGTCCCCCTGGTCCCGCTGGTCCTCAGGGTCCCGAAGGTCCTCAGGGCCCAGAAGGTCCTCAGGGCTCCGATGGGGTATGCAAGTGCCCTGCCCCCAAGAAACCCGTCAAGAAGTCGTCTGTAGCTTAAAGATTAAACCATATATTAGGATATAGTAGCCACCATAGCTCAGTCGGAAGAGCGCGGACTTTGTAAGTCCGAGGTAGGGGGATCGAAACCCTCTGGTGGCATATATCCAATTAGCTCAGTTGGTTAGAGCACAGTGCTTATACATTTGTATATTTACATAGAGTCGAATCTATATAAGGCACGCTGGGGTCACGGGTTCGAGCCCCGTATTGGATAATGGACCTATGCCATAGGTGTAGGACTACCACCCTTGTTTACCATGTATATGAAGCTCCCTAAAATAGCCAGTATGGCAAGAACCAGGTACCCGAAGGGGTATTTCTTCTTTTCTTCTTGTGCTTTGTCGGGTAGTTTTCGCACATTCATGTTGAGTACTTCAATCTTATTCGTAAGTTTTTCAAGAGCTTGAAGTATTTGGACATTTTTGTCTTTCGGTTTTTCTCGTGGGTTGACCGTGGTAATTTCAACTATCATGTGCCAGTTATATTCGGGTTTTAGGAGGTGGTACGTATGATCATCTCGGTGTTCGAATATCTGGAAGTTTAGTTGTTTGATGGAAATGGGGTTGAAGTAATTTGTTTTCCTCGGGTAACTTCGCCATTGTTTATCTGTTTGAATGGTCGACGACGAGTGTCTGTAGTGACACTCCAGTGGGATACGTTCGAGTATCCGTCCATGCTTTTCACTCAGAAGTTGTGCAGCCTTTGGAATGTCCGGACACACTATATCTATGTATTCGGGAATGTCACTTTCTCTGTCATCGCTATTTTTATTAGCCTCGCCTACACTCGTGACGTAAAAATCAACCATCTTGATACCGATGACGCGACCCATATCCTCGATGTGTGTGTTAGACTCTAGTGTTAAGTTATACGAGAACGTATTGTTACTTCCTGTCACGTAGTGTGAATCGAGTATCATGTACTGCGTCTTTTTAGGTAAATCGTCGAGCGACATTCTAACATATGTATATACTTTTTTTACCTAAGTTTATCAACGTGATGACATTTCCAAAATGGAATCGACACTCAACACGTTCAAACAGCTTCGACGCAACGCCTTCATTGCGTGTGGTAATGTATCCGTATATGATAACATCATCCACGACATCGAAACCCTGTTAGATGAAGATGATGAACGCTACATGAGAAATGCATTGATCAAAACGATGAAGCAAGAATGCGATAACATCGATAGGGCTGCCTGGTACGAAGAACATTTCGACACTTGGGTCCCCATGCCTGAGCGGCAAGACTGTGATATGTTTTCTCTTGAAGATCGTCTTCGTTATGCACAGTGTAGGGTTGAAATGTTTGACCACCTCGAGCGTACCTTTAAGAAAAGGATGTTCCCTAATTTAGCAGAGAGACTTGAATTCTTTTAAAGATTTAGTGACTATGTAATACATAATATGTCTCAAGCAATTGGTATCGATCTCGGAACTACGTACTCTTGTGTTGGTGTCTGGCAGCATGATCGTGTAGAAATTATTTCAAACGATCAAGGTAACCGAACCACACCTTCCTATGTGGCTTTTACGGATGATGAGCGTCTCATTGGTGACGCCGCAAAAAATCAGACTGCTATGAATCCCAAAAATACTGTATTTGATGCGAAGCGTCTCATCGGTCGTAAATTCTCGGACAAAAAGGTCCAAGATGACATGAAGGATTGGTCGTATGAGGTTATTGCTGGACCAGGTGACAAACCTATGATCAATGTCGAGTCCCACGGTGAAAAGAAGACGTTTTCACCCGAGGAGATTTCTTCGATGGTACTCACGAAGATGAAGGATATTGCTGAGTCTTTCATGGGCAAAACAGTGAAGGATGCGGTTGTCACCGTCCCTGCATACTTCAACGATTCACAGAGACAGGCTACGAAGGATGCCGCAGCCATCGCGGGTCTTAACTGCCTTCGGATCATCAACGAGCCTACGGCTGCCGCTATTGCCTACGGTCTTGACAAGAATAAGGATGAAGATAAGAATGTACTCATCTTCGATCTTGGTGGGGGTACCTTCGATGTGTCGCTTCTAAACATCGAGGGTGGGATCTTCGAAGTGAAGGCGACTGCTGGTGATACACATCTCGGTGGTGAAGACTTTGATGCCCGCCTCCTCCGACACTTTTCTGAAGAGTTCAAGCGGAAACATAAGAAGGACCTCTCTGGAAACGCTCGAGCCCTTCGCCGTCTTCGCACAGCTTGTGAACGAGCGAAGCGTACCCTCTCATCGACCTCACAGACGACAGTTGAGATTGATTCATTGTTCGAGGGTATCGACTTTTATTCGTCGATCACTCGAGCTCGTTTCGAGGATCTGAATGCTGATCTCTTCCGAAAGTGTATGGAACCTGTCGAACAGGTTATCCGTGATGCGAAGATGGACAAGTCGAAGGTTGATGAAGTTGTTTTGGTTGGTGGTTCGACGAGAATTCCTAAGATTCAACAGATGCTCTCGAGTTTCTTCAATGGTAAGGAGCTCAACAAATCGATCAACCCCGATGAAGCCGTTGCCTATGGTGCTGCGGTCCAAGCTGCCATTCTTTCGGGTGTTGATAACAGTAACGTCCAGGATCTCCTGCTTTTGGATGTTGCTCCAGTTTCTCTCGGACTCGAGACTGCCGGTGGTGTCATGACGAAAATCATTGAGCGGAACACGACGATCCCGTCGAAGAAGGAGCAGGTTTTTTCGACGTATTCGGACAACCAACCCGGTGTGTTCATCCAAGTATACGAAGGTGAGCGTGCTCGTGCCAAGGATAACCATCTATTGGGTACCTTCGAACTCTCTGGTATCCCACCCGCACCCCGTGGTGTTCCACAGATTAGTGTATGCTTCGACATTGACGCTAACGGTATTCTGAACGTGACCGCCGAGGATAAGGCTTCTGGGAAGTCGGAGAAGATTGTCATCACGAATGACAAGGGTCGCCTATCGAAGGAGGAGATCGAACGCATGGTCCAGGATGCTGAAAAATACAAAGAAGAGGATCAGGCGTACGAGAAGAAGGTGACTGCTATGAATGGTTTGGAAACGTCGGCCTATGGTATGCGTAATATGATTGATGGTGAAGAGTGTCCCTTTAGTGAGGACAACAAGACGAAGATTAGGGAAAAGGTTGACGAGACGATCCAATGGATTGACAATAACCGATCTGCCGAAGTTGACGAGATTGAACATAAGCAGAAAGAGTTGACTGACCTCTTGACGTCGTGTCAGGAACAGAAGGGTCCCACGATCGACGAGATGGATTAAATGTTGACGTATATAAATGCCAACTGTCAAACAGATTCAGAACTCGAAGAAGAAATTGAAAACTACACCCAAACCCAAGGGTAACAAGCCTAAGCTCCCCAACAAGATGACCTACCTCATAATTCTGGCAGACCCGAAGACGAAGCGTGACAAGGAATTCTTGAAGATGGTTCGTCAACATGTCAATACAAAATAAAGTCCCGGAACGTTACAATCTCTTTGTCTATGATGAGTTTGCAAAACTCTCGTTCAATAGTCGATAGTGTTAATGCATTTAATGTCGTATGTATATACAACCCGTGAATTGTAATACCTATGACATCAAGACGTGTTAGAATTTCTACAAGATTATCAAATTCCAATATCGCGAGACCCATCATGAACTTCCCCTTGGAAAATGAGTAGGTTTTATCAGGTTCGTGGTTGAGTAGATGTTTCTTGATGAAACGTTCAACTTCATTTTGTGGATCCTGACCGATCTTATTGGCCTGCTCAGAAAACGCATCGAATCCGTAGGCGATCTGTTTCAGGAACATTTTCTTGTGTTGGGGCAACGACATCTTAAAGTTGGTGAGTATTATTTATTTAAAGGGTCTGCATGTATTTAAATTATATGATCTACGTTCCCGATCCGGATGCTGCCATAGGGAATTTATCCCTGGTTTATGCTACACATATACTGATGACGCGGGGTGAGGGAGGAATCCACCCCGACGTATATAAATATGGAAGAGATCGGGCATTCATTTTTCATAACGTGACCGATGAAGGTGTTTTAGAAATGAAGGGGTTTATCAATGCATTCATTCACCTGCGTTTTCCAGGGATTGGTGATATCATGCGAAAATGTATTCAGCCAACCATTCAAATGCAAAAGATGATAGACACACACTGGGATGTCGT
>Ga0075476_10000272_pt1 | contig 22305 bp, 10 predicted proteins | sample DEB08_DNA_5_FD_76339 | JGI IMG/M metagenome (GOLD analysis project Ga0075476, IMG submission 76339) | Aqueous microbial communities from the Delaware River and Bay under freshwater to marine salinity gradient to study organic matter... | ecosystem: Environmental > Aquatic > Marine > Coastal ...
TCGGGAAGTTGAGCCCGGACTGAAGCGAGGCCTTCGGGGCGGGTCGCACCGACGACGACCATCCACTGCTCCGGAGACATCCAAGTACGGTAAGCATCCAAGACATGGGCATAGAGCGGACGGCCATCAGCCATGGACTGAAGCTGAAAATCGTTGGCCCCGGGGTTGCTCGTAAGGCCCAAGGCGATGCCCCATTTTCCGGGTAGCGCAAAGGGCTGCAAGCTATCCTGACCCATGTACGGAGCCACGGTGATGGCATCAAAGCCCAGTTCATTCAAAATACCCTGGGCGTACTTCGTGGCGGTATTGCCAATATCGCCTCGCTTGGCGTCGGCAATGCTCAAATGATGGGGGTAGCTGCCTAAATGATCGGCCACCCGAGCCAAGGCCTGCCAACCCCCAACCCCCAGGGCTTCGAAAAAGGCCAAATTTGGTTTGTAGGCCACGGCATAGGGCGCGGTGGCATCAATGATGGCACAGCAAAAATCGGCCAAGCCCTCGGCCGTGCGGGGAAAATGCGCCGGCATTTTGTCCATGTCTGGATCCAATCCGACGCAGAGGACGGATTTCTTCGCTTGAATTTGGGCAATCAATTGGGCTCGTGTCATTCTCCACTTCCTTCTTTGAGGCGCTCCGCATTCTCTGCCATGCGCAATTCATCCATAAACTTACCGACTTGGCCATTCATGACCTCCGTCAAATTGTATAGGGTCAAACCAATGCGGTGATCGGTGACACGACCTTGGGGGAAATTGTACGTCCGGATTTTGGCCGAACGGTCTCCCGTGCTCACCAAAGTCTTTCGTTTCTGGGCCACTTCCGCATCTTGGGCAGCCCGTGCTTGGTCCCAAATTCGGGCCCGAAGAACGGTCAGCGCCCGGTCATAGTTTTGGTGCTGGGAGCGGCCGTCCTGGCATTCCACGACCAACCCCGTGGGAAAGTGGGTCAAGCGAACGCCGGATTCCGTCTTGTTGACGTGCTGCCCTCCTGCTCCACTCGAGCGGAAGGTATCCTTGCGGATGTCCACATCCCGGATTACCACGTCCAATTCATCCGCTTCCGGCAGGACAGCCACCGTGGCGGCCGAGGTATGGACGCGCCCTTGTGACTCCGTGGCGGGTACGCGCTGCACCCGGTGGACACCGGACTCGTATTTTAGGGTGCCGTACACGTCTTCCCCCCGAACTTGAATGCTCGCTTCCTTGTACCCACCAGCCGAGCCTTCTGTCGCGCTCAAGAGTTCATAGGTCCAACCGCGCTCTTCGATGAAGCGGAGGTACATGCGCAGGAGTTCGCCGGCGAAAAGGCCTGCTTCATCGCCCCCGGTACCTGCGCGAACTTCCAACACGGCGTCCTTGGCGTCCTCTGGATCTTTGGGTATTAGAAGTTGCTGGATTTCGGTGATCAGGGCTTCGATGGCCGGCTGAATGGCCGAAAGTTCCTCGTGCGCCATGTCGCGCATTTCCGGATCTTTTTCAGTGGCAATCAGTTCTTTGGCTTCCGCCAATCGGCCCGTCAATTCCTCATATCGCTGGCGTGCTTCCATCACGGCCTGCAAGTCTTTAAACTCGCGATGGAGTCGGACAAAGCGTTGTCGATCCGCGGCAAGTTCAGGCTGCATGAGTAGGTCATTGACCTCCTCGTAGCGCACGTGGATCGCATCGAGCTTCCGGAGTAAATCCATGGCTTAGGCGGTATAAATCTGCCAGCCATCCGGGGCCTTGAGGTGGACCTCCGGCGTAGGATGGGGTTCAACTCGGCCAATAATTTGGGCTGCCACGCCAAACTCCTCGGCGATGCGAATGGCCTCCTGTGCGTGGGCGGGATCCAAATAGATTTCCATGCGGTGGCCCATGTTGAACACCCGGTACATTTCACGCCAAGATGTATTGGACTCGGATTGAATCAACTTAAACAGGGGCGGGATGGGAAAGAGGTTGTCCTTGATGATCTTGCCTTGTGTGGCAAAGTGCAGCACCTTGGTTTGAGCGCCGCCTGAACAATGGACCATTCCACCGATGTGCGGGCGAAGGGTCTGGAGGAGCGCCACTATAATAGGAGCATAGGTCCGGGTAGGCGACAAGACGAGTTTGCCGGCGTCCAGTGGGCTGCCGGCGATGGCATCCGTCAAGGATTTGGTACCCGAATAGACCAAGGAGGGATCGATTTCGGCGTCAAAACTTTCGGGATAACGCTCCGCCAAAAGGTGGTGGAAGACGTCGTGGCGGGCCGAGGTCAGTCCATTGGACCCCATGCCTCCGTTGTATTCTTGCTCGTAGTTCGCTTGACCATAGGAAGACAAGCCCACGATGACCTGACCAGGCGCAATGCCGGCATTATCAATCACCTCATCGCGGCGCATACGTGCGACCACGGTACTGTCCACAATGATGGTTCGAACCAAGTCGCCTACATCCGCAGTCTCGCCTCCTGTAGAGCGAATATCGACGCCGTTGGCGCGCAAATCCGCCAAAACGGACTCGGTTCCCTCAATGAGGGCCGCAATCACTTCGCCAGGAATGCGGTTTTTGTTTCGGCCGATGGTGCTGGAAAGCAAAATAGGTCCCGTCGCGCCCACACAGAGGAGGTCATCCACGTTCATGATGACGGCGTCTTGGGCAATGCCGCGCCAGACGGAGAGGTCACCCGTCTCTTTCCAGTACATGTAGGCAAGCGAGGACTTTGTGCCGGCGCCATCAGCGTGCATCACCAAGCAATGCTCGGGGCTGCCGGTCAAATCATCCGGGACAATTTTACAGAAGGCCTTAGGAAAGAGCCCTTTGTCGATGTGCGCAATGGCTTGATGAACTTCTTCTTTGCCCGAGGACACCCCGCGGCCTGCATACCGTGCGCTTTGCTCCATACCGCAAAGGTACGATGCTCGGCTTACTGAATGCGGATGTAGGTGCCTGCGGGTAGCTCGTCTTCGTACTCAGGATTCAGGGCCTCCAAGTCTTTGGGTTTCATGCCCAATTCCTTGGCAATGGACTTGAAGGACTCACCGACGGCCACCTGACGGTGTGTCTTGTCATAGTCCGTGTAGTCCCCTTTTGCCGTCACCTTGAGCACCATGCCGGGGAAAGGACGCACGCCACGCAATCCACCGTTCAGACGCTTCAAGTCCGAAATCGTGATGTTGTTGTTCCGGCAAATGGTGGTGTACGTATCGCGCTCCTGCACCGTGTACATCTGTCCAATCACGGGCTTGGCATCCTCCTTGGCCTGCTCCTCAGCCGCGGCGGCGAGGGCCGCTTCATCGACGGGGGGAACATAGTCGTCACGGATGACGCGGAAGTCCGTACGGCGGTTGATTTGGTTGGCCACCTCTTGCTGCGCTGCCGACATCTTCTTGATGTTTCGTTCCGTCAATTGCGTGCCTGCAGGGAAGACGTCCGAACCAAGACCTTTATACCCTTGGGGAATCTCAAAGGGCTGGCTCTCACCCATACCCAAGGCCACAAGGCGATCAGGGTGTATGCCCCGTGAAATCAAGTAGCTGACAGAGGTGTCTGCACGATGCTGAGAGAGCACCACGTTTTTCTCATCCACATCACGGTAGTCCGTGTGTGAACGCAGTTCGATGACGATGTTGGGATTGAGCGTCAAGGTCTTCACGACGGTATCGAGCGCAGCACGAGCCTGGTCGTTCAAGTCCCACTTGGCCAAGGCAAAGTATACATCGGGAAGTACGATGGGGATCTCGATAGGGTCCATCTTGGCCTTGACATCGACGGTGTGCATGTAGACGTTTTGGGCCTCCAAATAATTGAACGCCTCCAATGCCAATGCATTGGTGTTTGCCCGTGCCCCAGAATTCAAGAATTTCTTTTTTTCAAAGGAGAAACTGTACACGACGTCGCCACTCAAGTCGTCGGATTCTAACACAAAGGATCCGTCCTTACTCGTTTGCACCACTTGGCTAAAGCCGTCGTTGCCGCTAATCTTCACGGCCGCACCTCCCAGTGGGCTGTTGTCCTTCGAGCTTACAAGGGTTCCACTAATGCGGTATTTCAAAGGCACTTCATACAGGGTCCAAATGTCATCTCCGCCTTGGCCACCCTCGCGGTTGGACACAAAGTAGCCATCCTGCAGACCACCGGGGCGCAAGAGGATGCCAAAGTCATCCGCCGGGCTATTGATGGGCGCCTTGAGGTTTTCGGGGATGCCTGTGGGCATACCGTCGGCACCGAGTTCCACGCGGAAAAGGTCAAATCCGCCCATGCCTGGTAGGCCACTTGAGGCGAAATAGAGGTACCCATCGTCGTGCAAGAAAGGATACAGCTCATCCCCCGGGGTATTGACGAAACTGCCGAGGTTGATAGGCTCTCCCCAACCACGCGACTTCTTGTCAACTTTAACCATCCACAAGTCCTTGGAGCCGTTGACCGATCCGTCCAAATCACCGGCGAAGAACAAAGTCTGGTCGTCTGGGCTGATGGCCGGATGCCCAACGGACTTCGAAGAATCCGCAGCAATCACAATGAGTTGGGGTTCTTGCCATGTCAAACCTGCCTTACGAGTTGAATAAATGGCACATCCCAATTGCTGGCGGCGCACATCCATACACCGCGTGAAGTACATGGTGCGGCGGCGTTGATCAAAAACAGGGCTGCCTTCGTGGTCCTCCGTATTGATGGCCTCGGGAAGCAGCACAGGCTCCGAGAAAGTCTGCACTTTCGCCGCGGAAGGGTCGGATTTAGGGGCCCGGCCCCGGCTGCGCTTGCTGCGAGAGCTGCCATCCGCATTCAAGCGCTCAGCACTGTATATATCCGAAAAACGCTCCCCGGTCCAGCCGTCTTTCTTGCGGCCAATGCCGCCTTCGCGCATGGAGGTGAAGAGGACCTCTTCATACGTTTCGGGGCGTCCACTGAAGGTCATTCCGAACTCGTGAGAGGAAGAATTCAAGGAAGTCAGGTTGCCCACTTGATACCGTGTGAGGGATTTCTGCCATGCGACCGCATCGCGGCATGAGGCGATTCCCAGAGCGCCACGCTCGTCATTGGGGAAGGCGCGCGCAAAATCTTCGTAGGCCTTGAGGGCATCTTCGTATTCGCTCTGATATTTCAGCATTTCGGCGACACCGAGGTAGGCCTCTGGGGTTTCCAATTTCATCTTAAGGGCGCGCGAATACTGCGCCTCAGCAGCTTTGTATTGAAACGTATAGCGGTAGCACTCGCCCAGACGAAAGGCGATTTCTGCCTTTTCATTGCGGGACTTAACCTTTGAATAGGCCTTCTTGTACACCTTGATAGCCTGGGCGTATTCCTTCGCGTCGTAAAATCCATCTCCTTGACGTACGATTCGAGGACGCTTAGTCTCCTCGTCTGCCGCATCTTGTGCGAAAACGGATACGGTGGAACCGAACAAAAAGAGGAGGGTAAACAGGTAAAGTGCCTTCTTCATAGCCGCGTGCAACTGTGCATATGGGGGTTAAACCACTAAAGTAGCCAAATCCGAGCAAAAAAAAGACCCCCGCGGCCAAACCGGGGGGTCTTATTTTCTTGTTTTGACTAATTCCTTAGCGGATGTAAAGCATTTCGCGGTACTTCGGCAAGGGCCACATCTCATTGTCCACAAGCAACTCCAACTTGTCCACTTCGTAGCGGATGGTGTCAAAGTAGGGCTTTACCTTGTCACAGTAGGCCAATGCCCGATCGCGTGCGGAGTCAATTTGGTTGGCCGCCTTGCGCTCCTGCGTCATGGCATCCGCCTGAGAGAGCACCTTGGAAATGCGTTCAGAAATTTCGATGATCATATCGATTTGCTCTTTGCTCAAACGCTTGAAGCTGTCTGCGGGAAGTACCTCCTTCAAACGCATTACGTTTTGGCTCAAGATGGATTGGTATTCAATGGCGGTTGGAACGATGTGGTTTTTCACCAGATCGGACAAGGTGCGGGATTCAATTTGAATCTTCTTGTAGTATTCCTCTTGCAGGATTTCATACCGGGCCTCCAGTTCCACGTGACTGAGTACGCCATGCTTGGCAAACAAGTCCTGGGCCTCGGGGGTCACATAAAAGTCCAAAGCACGGGGGGTATCCGGTGTATTGTTCAAACCGCGCTTGGCCGCTTCCACCTTCCAGTCATCGGAATAGCCATCGCCTTCAAAACGAACGGCCTTCGAGGACTTGATGTAGTCTTTCAAAACGTTGAAGATGGCGTCGTCCTTCTTCATACCGCCTTTGATGAGGCCGTCCACCTCAACCTTGAATTGCTTCAATTGGTCCGCAACGATGAGATTGATGACGGTCATCGAGGCCGAACAGTTGGCCGTGGATCCTACGGCGCGCAATTCGAACTTGTTGCCCGTAAAAGCAAAGGGGGACGTGCGGTTTCGGTCCGTGTTGTCCAACAAAATTTCGGGAATCTTGCCGACCACGTTGAGCTTGAGCTCAGTCTTCTTCTCGGGAGACATCTTGCCGCTCTCCAACTTCTCGAGTTCGTCCAAAACTTCGGAAAGCTGGGAGCCAATAAAGACCGAAATGATGGCAGGAGGCGCTTCGTTGGCACCCAAGCGGTGGTCGTTGGACGCCGCGGCGATGGCCGCACGGATCAAATCCGCTCGGTCATTCACGGCCTTAATGGTGTTAATGAAATAGGTCAAGAACAGCAAGTTGCGCTTGGGCGTGCTACCCGGAGCCAAGAGGTTAATGCCCGTGTTGGTGCTCAAGCTCCAGTTGTTGTGCTTGCCCGAACCGTTGATGCCAGCGAAAGGCTTCTCGTGCAAGAGCACGCGGAAGGCGTGGCGGCGTGCAACCTTGTCCAAAATATCCATGAACAATGAGTTGTGGTCCACTGCGACGTTGGCCTCTTCGAAAATGGGCGCAAATTCAAATTGGCCTGGAGCCACTTCGTTGTGGCGGGTCTTGACGGGTATGCCCAATTTGTGGCACTCGTACTCTACCTCACGCATGTAACCCATGACGCGCTCGGGGATGCTGCCAAAGTAGTGGTCGTCCATTTGCTGGCCTTTGGCGGGTGAGTGTCCAAGGAGGGTTCGGCCGGTCATGACCAAATCAGGACGCGCATTGAACAGCGCTTCGTCCACAAGGAAGTACTCCTGCTCCCAACCCAGCGTTGCATTCACTTTGGTGATGTTCTTGTCAAAGTACTGCCCCACTTCCGTGGCCGCTTGATCGATCGCTTGCAAGGCGCGCAAAAGGGGCACTTTGTGATCCAAGGCTTCGCCCGTGTAGGAGACAAATACGGAGGGAATGCAGAGGGTGCTCCCAAATACAAAAGCGGGCGACGTTGGATCCCATGCAGTGTACCCACGTGCTTCAAACGTATTTCGGATGCCGCCGTTGGGGAAGGATGACGCGTCTGGTTCAGCTTGAACCAACATACCTCCGTTGAATTTTTCAATGGCATGGCCGTCGGAGGTGGGCTCGAAAAATCCGTCGTGCTTTTCGGCCGTGGCGCCCGTTAAAGGTTGGAACCAGTGTGTGTAGTGGGACGCCCCCTTGGAGATGGACCAAGCTTTCATGGCTGTGGCGACTTGATCGGCAATGTCGCGATCAATCTTGTTGCCCTTATCGATGGCGCTCAACACACTCTCGTACGCCTCCTTCGACATGTACTCACGCATGGCCTTCTGATTGAAGACATGCGAACCGTAGTATTCAGAAGATTTCGCGTGAGGGTTGACGAAATCGATGGGTTTATGCTGACTAGCCTGCTCTAGACCCGAAAAACGTGCTCTTGCCATGGGGTTTTTGTTTTTTTTCAAAGGTACCCCCCTTTTTTGAACCCAACAACAGGTATAAATGTAATTTTTCAACCATCTACCCCCTTAAAATAGGACTGACAACGTTGATTTTGTTCAAAACTTTGCTTCTAGGGGCGATTTGCCAAAAAAAAAAGAGCGCCGTAGCGCTCTTATTTCAATCGACCGACGGTGTCGTCGATGGAGTCCTTGATTTCTTGGACGCTTTCTTTTGCCTCTTTCAGGCTTGGGTCGGCATCCGCCGCTTTGCTTATTTCCGCCTTGAGATCGTTCGAGGCATTTCGAACCATTTTGATGGTCCGGGCCGCCATTCGGGCGATTTCGGGCAACTTATCGGTCCCAAAAAGCATCAGCACCGCAAAGAGCAGAAAGACTACTTCTCCGGTGCTGATGAATAGGAACATAGGGTGGTATTACGCTTTTTCTTTTCCGAGTCGCTTGGAGGAGTCATACAGGACTGGCGACGCGATAAAGAGCGACGAGTAGGTACCGATGACAATACCGAGCAGAATGGCAAAGATGAATCCACGCAAAACTTCACCGCCAAAGATGAAGATGATCAACAGAACAATGATGGTCGTAAAGGATGTGTTGAACGTACGGCTCAAGGTCGCATTCAAGGCATTGTCCAATACATCTGACTTCATGTCTTGTTTCGTGCTCTCTCCAAAGAACTCACGGATACGGTCAAAGACGACAACCGTGTCGTTCAACGAGTATCCAATGACCGTCAAGATAGCGGCAATGAACGCTTGGTCTACCTCCATAGAGAAGGGCAATACCCCGTCCAACAAGGAGAAGGCACCCAAAACAATGATCGTATCGTGCACCGTTGCAGCGACGGCACCGAGTGAATACTGCCATTTGCTAAAACGCAGGAGAAGGTATAAGAAGATGGCGATGAGGGAGAAGATAACCGCCCAGACCGCTGTGTCTTTGATGTCGTCTGCCACCGTGGGACCCACTTGACGCGATGCCACCAAGCCAACAGCCTCTTCGCTTGAAGGAGAGACAAAGTTTTCGATTGAAACAGGAGCGGAATAGAAACCTTTGACCCCTTCATACAGGCTCGCCTGAAGGGCCTCTTCGACGTCTGCGCCATTGTCGTCTACGCGGTAGTTGGTGGTAATGACCACTTGATCCGGGCTACCCAGGGTCTTGACGGCGGGAGCATAAGCTCGGCCGTCTTCGCCAACCCATTGTGCGCCCAACGCGTCCGCCACCGCGGCCACCTCAACAGGCTGGTCAAATCGCACTTGGTACGTACGGCCTCCTTCGAAGTCTACACCCAAAGAGAGTCCACGCGTCATCAGAGATCCCAGGCTGACTACAATCATCAACGCAGAGAAAATGTAGGCCGGCTTGCGCAAGGACATGAACTGGAAGTTCGTGTTGGTGAACCAATTTTTGGTGATGGACGTCGCAAAGCTCATCTCCTCCGAACGCTTCAAACGCCATTCGAAGTACAAACGGGTGATGAAGATGGCCGTAAAGAGGGAGGATGCAATACCGATGATCAGCGTCGTAGCAAAACCACGGATTGGGCCGGTTCCGAAAACAAACAGGATGATCGCCGTCAACAAGGTCGTCACGTTGGCGTCGATGATGGCGCTACGTGATCCTTTGTAACCATCGGCAATCGCGGTGCGCACCGCTTTGCCCGTGGCCAACTCCTCGCGGATACGGTCATAGATGAGCACGTTCGCGTCCACCGCCATACCGATGGTCAAGACGATACCCGCCATGCCAGGAAGGGTCAAAACGGCCCCAAAGGCATCCAGGATACCGAAGATGAAGAACATGTTGACGATCAGTGCCAAGCTTGCACCCAGGCCTGCACCGCTGTAGTAGAATACCATATACAGTAAGACGACAAGCAAGGCGAAGGCGAAGGAGTTCATGCTGGCCGCAATGGCTTCCTTACCCAAGCTTGGGCCGACTACGTCGGATTGGATGATGCGCGCAGGGACAGGCAGTTTACCTGCCTTCAGTACATTGGCCAAGTCCGTAGCTTCATCGAGGCTGAATCCACCTTCGATTTGGGTACGGCCGCCAGAGATCTCACCGTTTACACGGGGATAGCTGTAGACCAAATTGTCCAACACCACGGCTACGTGGCCCTTGGGGGTCTTGCTTCCCTCCTCTTTGGTCAATTGCTGCCAAATTTGGGCACCCTGGCCGTTCATAGCCATCGTGACCACGGGGTTGTTGCCTTGGTCAAACTCTTGGCGGGCATCGACAATTACGCCACCATCCAATTCAGGCTCATTGTCTCGGTTGCCCTGCAAGGCGATGAGCAAGGTGACTTCACTGTTGTTCTCAGGGCGCGTCCAAGCAAAGCGCACGTAGCGCGCATTGCCAGGAATGAGGTTGCGCACCTCAGGCATCGCCAAGTAATCGTTGATCGTGGCAGTGTCGCGCGTCAAGGCGTATCCGACGATGGGGCCCTCATTCGGAACGAAGGTTTGGGGGTTGACGTTGAGTTGGAAAATGCTCAATAAGGGGTTAAAGCCGGTGGACGTCGAATCCGCGCCATTGACTTCATTGGAAGCCACCTCGTCGGACGTCGCTGCGGCACCCTCCTCACCGACCGCAGTAGGCAAGGTCAAGTCCACGGCGGCTTCGCCTTCCGTGGCTTCGGCCTTAGAGGCTTTGGGATCTTCGAGAATCGCGCCCAACTTTTCATTGGCATTCACCATGTACTGCATCCATGCAGCCCCTTGGTCCGCACGCCAGAATTCGAGGCGCGCGGTGCTCTGGAGCAGGCGCTGAACACGGACTGGATCTTTGACACCGGGAAGCTCCACAAGGATGCGGCCCGTGCCATCCAATCGCTGGATGTTGGGCTGCACGACCCCAAATTGGTCAATACGCGCCTTGAGAACGGTGTAAACGTTTTGAATCGCCGCCTCCACGTCTTCGGTGATGGCTTGCTTGATGGCATCGTCTGTGGCATTGAAGCCCAAACGGTCGGTCATGTCTTTGGTTCCATACAAACCAGGATCGCTCAAAGGGCGAGTACCGCGCTCAGCGTCCAAGGCGTCCATAAAGAGAGGCAAGTAACCCAACTGGCTATTGCGCTGAGCCGCATCGGCATTCGCGATGGCCGTCTTGAACTGGGCATCTTCAGCATTGCCTACGAGCCCTTTCAGGACGTCGCGCACAGACACCTCCAAAATCACGTTCATGCCTCCGCGCAAGTCCAAGCCCAAATTCATCTCTTTGGACTTCACCTCTTTGAAGGTGTAGGACGTGATGCCCAAGTCGTACACGACTTCGTTGGACATCGAGTCCAAGGCATATTGCACTTTGGCCGCGTCTTGGCCATACTTCGCTTGAATATCAGATTCTACTTGACCGGCGATGTAGCTGAACGACAGTTCAAACAAGGACGCGAGTGCGAAAATGACGGCGAACAGACGGATTACCCCTTTATTCTGCATGGTTCTTCTTTTTGGAAATAGTCGGCAAATATAGGCCTTCTTTCCGTATACAAAGAGTTCCAAGTCGGTGACTCATTTTCCTAAAATGGCCAAATTTTTGTTCGCCTCAACCGCGGAAGAATACGGACCTTTATAGGCTATGTGGAAGAAACCTTGGGATCCCGCTGTGTGGGGATGGACTTTATTTATACTGGTTGCCTGTATACCAAACAGTTACGGGCAAGAAAGCTATAGATTCACCCCATCCACCAAAGCCCAACTCTGGACCTCTTCGACGGATTCCCTCGTGAATGGCTTCGCGGGCGGCCTAAACAACCCTCAACTTTCCACTCTGGACATCAATGGCGATGGCGCCACCGACCTCATAATTTTTGACCGAGAAGGAAGCCGCTGGCTGCCCTTCGAGCGCGTCAATGGCCGGTGGAAATTTCGGCCCAATTGGGCGACGCACTTCCCCGCGGTTTCCAATTGGGTAGTCTTTGCGGATTATTCTTGCGACGGCCTCCCCGACCTCTTTTGCTCCGTCGTCAATGGGGTTGGAGTGTACAGCGCTAGCCGCGTCAATGGTTTTCTCCAATTTACCTGGGCCCTCCCTGGCACCTATCTCTTGTCCACCTATAGCTCCGGCACCAACCCCATCAACCTCTTGGTCAGTTCGACGGACGTGCCCGCCATCCGAGATGTCGACGGCGACGGAATGGTGGACATCCTCACCTTTGGCCAACAAGCCTCTGCGGTGGAATTTCACCGAAACATGAGCAACTGTGGTCTCACGTTTGAACGCGTGGATGCCTGCTGGGGCGATTTCTTGGAAAACAATCTGACGAATGCCATCACCATCGATGCGTGCACCGGCAGCGTAGCAAATCCGACGACCGAAGGTCTGCTGCATTCTGGGTCCACCATCCTAGCCATGGACCTCACAGGCAACGGCTTGCTAGATATCTTGTTGGGGGATGTCAGTTTTGCGACCGCCGTAGCAGGATACAATGTGGGAACGCCTGCGGTGGCCAACATTGAATCGCAAGACAGCACGTGGCCGAGCACCCATATCCCCGTTAACCTGCCCGTCTACCCCATGTTCTCGGCAGTAGATGCCAACCTGGATGGCTTGCCCGATATCGCCGTCTCCCCGACCATGCCCACCGGCATCAGCGACACCTGCGTGTGGCTCTACGAAAACACGGGAACGGCCAACGCGCCGCAGTGGACCTTGGTCGATTCGAGCTTCCTCCAAGGGACGATGTACGAAGCGGGTCGCTATGCGGTACCCGAACTGGTAGACCTCAATACCGATGGCCTCCTAGATTTGCTTGTCGGGACTGCCCGCGGCATCGAATACTGGAAAAATGTTGGCTCAGCCAGCTATCCGGATTGGCAACGAAGTCCTCTATCGGTTTCGGGCTCGGCGGCCTTGACCCTCAAAGCGGAGTGGTGCGCGCCCACCGCGGCGGACCTCAATGGCGACGGCTTGTACGACCTCCTCATCGGACGAAGCGACGGAAAACTGGCTTTTTGGGCCAACACGGGGACCTTTTTTAATCCCGCGTTCACAGGCCAAACCTCGGCGAATTACCAATCCATCGATGTGGGGCAATTTGCAACGCCAGAATTGGCTGATTTAGATGGGGACGGGGATATGGATCTATTGGTGGGAAATGAATTGGGGAAGGTGGCCTATTTCGAAAACAGCAACGGAGCCTTCACCTTAGTCACCGAGACCTTCGGAGCGATCGACGCGGACTTCCGCGGCACCTCCTCCGGGCGAGCCATTCCGAGGTATGTGAATTTGGACGGCCGGGGATTCTTGGCACTAGGCACCGCCGATTCTGGGGTCTACCAAATGGATTCTTTGGCCTTCACCCAAAATGCGCCTGCCTCGCTGGATCTGACCGTCGGTACCGCCACGACCTCCACCTCGAGCCTCCTGGAAACCCCCTGGGGGAGCAGCAAACGAACTGGTCGGCATCAGTACTTGATTCGGGCCAATGAACTGGCGGCATCTGGGCTGACGACAAGCCGAATTACCCACCTCAGTCTCCAAGTCACCTCCCAGAGCTCTCCCTACCTGAGTCAGGGTTTTAGCATACGCATCGGGCATAGCTCATTAGACAGTCTCACCGGATTTGCCCCCAGTGGCCAACTGTGCTATTCCTACATCCATGTGCCTACTCAAGGTTGGAATACCATTGCACTGCAATCCCCCTTCGACTACGACGGGGTGTCCAACCTCATTGTCGAAATCTGCTTCAGTAAAAACGTGCCCAGCAGCGATGTGCACCTCAGCGCGAGCACCACACCCTACCCATCCCATGCCTATGGAGATGTCTTCAACAACAATTCCATCACCTCGAATGGCTGCACAATGCCCTTCTTGGGGAGCGACAGCCTACGTCCCGATTTCCGGTTCACCTTGCTGCCCCGCATGCCGATTCGACGCCACTGGGTTCAAGATGGCCGCCACAATACTCCCGTCATCGCGGATATGGATGGGGATGGACGACCCGAAATGGTCATGGGCCTATCCACAGGAGGGCTGCGCTATTACGCGGGCGACACGACGTCGATCGGCCTGCCCGAATGGCCAGGCTTCTCCACGACGATGTCCCAAACCCTCCGACTTTATCCCAATCCGGGGAGTTCAGGTTTTTGGGTGGATGCCCAACCCGGACGAGTACACATCGTGAATGCACAGGGCCAAGTGTTCTGGTCCGGAGATGTGTCCGGACGGACCTACATAGAGGCCGCCACGTGGCCCGCTGGGCTGTACGTCATCCATTCCGCGGAGGGCGTCGGCCGATGGATAAAAACCCATGACCGCTAACGATCGCCCAGAATGGGTGCTCCTCTATGACGGACCCTGTGCGCTGTGCCAAGGGGCTGTTCAATGGATCATGGCCCGAGATCGAGCCCGGCACTTTTGCTACAGCCCACTTCAAGGTCCCTGGGCGGCATCATGGAAAGCGCAGTATGCACCGACTCGTGACTGGCCCGATGAGGTCGTTTTAATTTGGGGCGACCAACATTGGGTGGGAGCCGATGCCGTAACTATGGTTTGTAGAAAACTTCCCTTTCCTTATCCGCTTTTGGGGTGGGCCTACCGCATCCTACCTGGCCGAAAAAAAATATACCGGTGGCTCGCGCAGCACCGGTATACCTGGTTTGGGAAAAAAGAAGAACTCCTTACAACGTGCCCAGCACCGCGTTCATGGCGCGAACCGCGTCCGCACTCTTGTTGAAAGCTGCCTGCTCCTCGTCATTGAGTTTGTAGTCGACGATCTTCTCCCAGCCGTTTTTGCCGATGACCACTGGCACGCCCAAGCAGATATCGCTTTGGCCGTATTCGCCGTCGAGGTACACGCAACAGGGGAAGACCTTCTTTTGGTCGCGTACAATGCTCGCCACGAGGGCCGCACCCGCCGCACCGGGGGCATACCATGCAGAGGTGCCAATTAAGCCCGTCAATGTAGCACCGCCTACCATGGTCGCTGCTTTCACTTCGGCCAATTTCTCTTCCGTCATGTGGGAGGAAACAGGCGTAGACTGGTAGGTCGCCAGCCGCGTCAAGGGTATCATGGTGGTGTCGCCATGTCCACCGATGACGGTTCCCTGCAAATCGCTGGCGGGAACACCCATGGCCTCCGATAGGTAATATTTGAATCGGCTGCTGTCCAAGATGCCACCCATACCAATGATGCGGTTTTTGGGCAATCCACTCTGAGTCGCGGCCAAGTAGGTCATCGTATCCATGGGATTCGAGATCACGACGATTATCGCGTTAGGCGAATGCTGAAGCGCATTGGTCACGACGGAGCGAACAATGCCGGCATTGGTGCCGATCAATTCTTCCCGAGTCATACCTGGCTTGCGGGGCAAACCGCTCGTGATCACCACCACTTCGGAACCCGCGGTGGCCGCATAATCGCTGGTCACACCCTTCACTTTGGCATCAAAGCCGTGCAGGGTAGCACATTGGTTCATGTCCATGGCTTTGCCTTCAGCGAAGCCTTCTTTAATGTCGAGCAACACGATTTCGGTAGCGAGCTCCATGCGTACCATGGCTTCCGCACAGGTTGCACCTACGTTCCCAGCTCCAACAACTGTAATTTTCATAATGCGATTTTTTGAATCCTAAATCTTGCGCAAAGGTAGGGGCCGACTACGCGTCAATGCGGGCGTAGCGCGCATTTTTCTCGATGAATTCGCGGCGTGGTGGAACATCATCTCCCATCAACATGGAGAAGATGCGATCTGCCTCCGACGCATTGTCAATCGTGACCTGCTTGAGCGTACGGCCTTCGGGATTCATCGTGGTGACCCAGAGTTGTTCCGCATTCATCTCACCCAAGCCCTTGTAGCGTTGGATGCCAATGCCCGATTGCTCTTCCCCACCCAATTCACGGGCGATTTGGTCGCGTTGTGCCTCGTTCCAGGCATAGCCCGACTTGGAGCCTTTCTTCACCAGGTACAAGGGAGGAGAAGCGATGTAGATGTAGCCATTCTCAATCAACTCCTTCATATAGCGGAAGAAGAAGGTCATGATTAGGGTTGCAATGTGAGACCCGTCGACGTCGGCGTCACACATGATGACGATCTTGTGGTACCGCAATTTGGCGGTATTCAAGGCTTTGCTGTCCTCTTCGGTTCCAATGCTGACGCCCAAAGCCGTAAAGATGTTGCGGATTTCTTCGTTCTCGAACGCCTTGTGCTGCATGGCTTTCTCTACGTTCAAAATCTTTCCTCGAAGGGGCATGATCGCCTGGAATTTGCGGTCGCGGCCTTGCTTGGCCGTACCTCCGGCCGAATCCCCCTCTACGAGGAAGATTTCGCACTGGGCGGGGTCGGTTTCGGAGCAATCCGCCAACTTACCGGGTAGGCTGTTGCCTCCCAATACCGTCTTGCGTTGCACCATTTCACGGGCTTTCCGGGCTGCGATCCGCGCCTTGGCTGCAAGAACCACTTTTTGAACAATGATACGGGCTTCGTTGGGGTGCTCTTCCAAATAGTTGGTCAGCATTTCGCCGACGATGCGGTCCACCGCACCGGATACCTCGGAGTTGCCCAATTTGGTCTTGGTTTGGCCCTCAAACTGAGGTTCCATGACCTTGACAGAAATGACCGCGGTGAGTCCTTCACGGAAGTCATCCCCCGCCACTTCCACTTTTTCCTTGGTCAAGATGCCGCTCTCATCGGCATACTTCTTCAAGGTGCGGGTTAGCGCACGGCGGAAACCGGCGAGGTGGGTACCTCCTTCATGGGTGTTGATGTTGTTGACGTAGGAGTGAATGTTCTCCGCATAGCTCGTGTTGTAGGCCATGGCTACTTCGACGGGAATCCCTTCGATCTCGCCCTCCAGGTACATCGGCTCGGGAATCAGCGCCTCGCGGTTTTGGTCCACATAGACCACGAACTCGCGCAAGCCTCCCTCCGAATGAAATTCTTCGGTGCGTGCCACGCCATGCTCATCCTTGTCGCGGACATCCGTCAGTTGAATGCGTATACCCCGATTGAGGTAGGCTAACTCACGCAGACGTGCGGCCAAAATGTCATACTGGTAGGTGGCCTCATAGAAGATGCTCGCATCGGGCTGGAACGTGACAATCGTGCCGCGGTAGTCCGAATTACCCACCTCTTTCACCGGATACAAGGGCTTCCCAATGGAGTATTCCTGCATGTATTCTTTGCCATCGCGGTGGACACGGACTTCAAGGTGCGTCGACAGGGCATTGACACAGGATACACCGACCCCGTGCAGACCACCAGAAACCTTGTACGAATCCTTGTCAAACTTGCCTCCTGCGTGGAGGACGGTCATTACGACTTCCAAGGCCGAACGATTCTCCTTGGTGTGCATGGCCACGGGAATTCCCCGACCATCATCCTTCACCGTAACGGAGTTGCCTTCGTTGATGGTAACCTGAACCGAGGTAGCATGTCCGGCAAGCGCTTCGTCAATGGAGTTGTCGACAACTTCATAGACCAAGTGATGGAGTCCTTTCTGACCCACGTCCCCGATGTACATCGCAGGACGTTTGCGGACGGCTTCGAGGCCTTCGAGAACCTGAATACTATCGGCGCCGTAATTCTTGGCTTCACTCATGTTGTGTGGGGGTAAAAATGTCTATCCCACAAAGATAACTTCAGCACTTTTCCTAGGGGTGTACCGAGAAGAAAAACCGGCCCGTTTATCAACATTTTTTTCAACATGAGCGCATTTCTCGCACCCAGGTGATAGATGGGATATTTCGGCTTAAAACTTGTAAACCAGGCCCAAATTTGCTCGAATTCCCTGAACCGGATAGCCCGTCCACCACGTCGTGCGGCTTTGGAAGAGATTGTCCACCTTGAACGTGGCGTTCAATTGCTTGTTGTACGTGTAGACCGCACTCAGGCGACCATCGAGAAAAGCGGGCAGTGTTTCATCCCCTGTTTGCCCTTGTGCCATGCGGCTTCCGCGGTAGATGATGGTGGACTCAAAGCGAATCTTATCCTTCAAATTGAAAAAGGCTTGGCCGCCGATTTCGGACGAGGGAACGTGGTACACGGTGCCCCCATCCAAGCGGGTGGCCGTTCTCAAGGTAGCAAAGGCGCGGACCTCCCAACCAAGGCCGTTTTGAAAGCTCAATTCCCCAGAGGGTTCGAGCATCTTCACGCCCACATATTCCACGCCAAATCGGCCACTGTCCGCCGAGGACTGCCAGCCCTCGAAGCTTCGCGTGTACATGGCGTAGTTGGCAAACGAACGTTGGCGAATACCAAATCGGTAGCCAATGGTCGAGGTCAAGCGTCCGGAAGCCCCGGCATAAAGGGAGGCTTGGCGCACCGCTTCATACTGTGCTGCCTCACTCAGGAAGGGCATGGCTTCGACCCGAGCGCGCATGCCCCCATTGTCGGCAGACCCTTCCAGGCCTGCATATAGATTGAGCACGTGCTTGACCAAGGGGAACTCCAGGTGAACGACCGGGGGCAAGTAGGGCTTGTCCCAGGTGCTTCCTTGGCCCGTAAAAATGGCGTTCAAGCCCACTCGGAAGTAGATGGAACCCACACTATCGGAAACCGCAGGAGAGAACTGTGCGGACCAATAGTCCAAAGGGCCCACAGGCAGTCCCAGGCTATCCCGGTTTGCCGTTTGCATCAGATGGTTCCAAGACCCGTGTATGGGCAGTTCCAAGAAGACATCTTGGACGGGCAATCGCCAGTCTACGCCGGCGGCCAAACCGCTTTCCGTTTGACGACCACCTTGGTCAATCCAATGGTGGCCCGTGAGCTCCGCCCCGTGAAAGATTTGCTTCCGACGCATGCGGCTTTGGAGGTAAGACAGTCCCACTTGGTAATCTTGGGTCCATCGGCCCGGAGCGGCGGAGGCGGTGTCCGCCGCATTGTTGGCCGTCAAAGGGGTACCGTAAAAAGCATACCGGTTCCAGTCGGCGGACGCTTCGGTGCTCAATCGACCGCGACCGACAATACGCGCATACTGCCCGGAGAGACCGTTTTCCATCCACGTTGTTCGGTTGTATACGTTGAACGGTTGACCCGCCATATCGTTGGCCTTGAAGCCCCCTTGGGTCGAGAAATGCTGGCCCTGCACCCCCCATCGCTGAAGATCGGAACGCGCATTGCCCAAGGCAAAACCCACATCGGCCGTCGCATAATTCCCAAGAGACATGTGGACCGTATTCGCAGGAAGGCGCTCGAGGCGGGCGCGGGAAATTTTCAATGGAGGGATAACCTCCAAGCGCGGTTCGGGCACCCATGTGCGGTTCCGCACACTGATGGCCACGGGCAGTTTCTCGACCGTGGTATCCATGACATTGGGCTGTCCTGTGATTTTAATGCCCTCTGCCACTTGAGCATTGTATTTTTCGGTCACCGAAATTTCCAGGCCATTCATAACTGGCTGCGCCCAAATAAGGGCTGTGGTCAGCGTAAAAATTGAGACGAGAATACGTTTCATGGGAGGGTGGGCATTTCGGAGATGGTTTCTTCATCAGGACCCGCCGCATCTTCCGCGGGGCTGTTTAAAATAGCTTGGAAGACCTTCGCTTGCTCCACCGTTTCGGCGATGAAGTTCTCCGCGATGATGAAGTCCAAGGTATAGTTCGCTTGGAACACATCGTCCAAAGCGGCGTAGTTGTGGGCCAAAATCAGCAAGGCTTTGAAGCGCCATTCGCCTTGACCGGGTAGGTTGTCAATGAGCCAAAAGATTTCCTCATTGGAGGCCGTATGCGATCCATACAAGTACAAAATCAAGGCCTCGTAGTAGGATGCTTCCGCCTGCAAAACCGCCGGACCATTTTTCTTCAAGTCTCCGTAGGCACTGAGGGACTTGGTTATCCATTGCCACTCTGCGCCATTGATACTATCCTCTCCCCACGAAGCAAGGAAGTCTGCCTTGCGGGCGCGTTGGCCCATGGCCATGGTCATCGCGTCACGCGCTACGTTCGCTTTGGCTTCCGTTCGAATTTCAGGGCTGTTGCGTTCGTCGGCAGCCACCACCTCCGAATAGCCGTAGGCCACTTCGAGGTGCTTCAAGGCTTGGTGTCCCCGCATCATGGCCACATTGGCTTCGCGAAGTAGGCTGGCATCGTCGCTCAAGGCAAGGACAGATTCAGCCGCAATCAGCATTTCGTCGGCATTCTTTCGAGCCGATACGATACGCAAGATCCACGTCCACGCATTGATGTGGTGCTCGCCCACAGGTGCTTGGGTCACCTTGCGGAAATATGCCAATGCCTCATCCGGCTTGTTGAGACGACGCGCAGATTCCCCGGCATAGTGGTTGGCTTTTACCGTGAAAAACCCGTCAGGGAAACGCTTCATATATCGGTCAAATCCAGACATGGCCTCCTCAAACTTGCTGGAAGCATATTTGTCGTAGGCCGACATGTACGCCACACTGTCAAGTTCGCTCGCCCGCACCTGGGCAAAATCAATCCCCTGAACCCACGTGAGATAATCGTCAATTCGATTCGCCTCGTCGTACACACTCCGGGCCGTGGTAATCGCCTCCCTTGCTTCAGGCGTTCCGGGATATTTATTGACGATTTCTTGAAACGTAGAGATGGCTGCATCCAATCGTTGATCATTGCGTTGGGCAATGGCCATGTTGAGGGCGGCGCGACGGGCCCGCTCCGACCCTCCCACCATTCTTATGTAGGCCAAGAAATCATGCTCGGCTTCGGCATTTTCTCCTCGGCGCAGATGGGTTTGAGCCAGCTCATACAGCGCCTCACTGCAATATTTTCCTCCATAGGCGTCTTGCTCATTGGATGTGATGGACAATCGCTGCAAGACCTCCATTTTTTTGACGTCCTTATTCAAAAGGCCCAAACAAAGGGCTTGTTGGAACGTGGCGTAGCCCGCATAGCGGCCCTTGGGGTCCAGGCGCACCGACTTCTCATAGTATTCCTGAGCCAAGGCATGCTTGCCCAGCAGGAAGTACAAATCCGCGAGACGAAGGGTGGCATCTTCTATTTTTCGGTCCTTGCCCTTGGCATCCTGCAAATAGACCCGGAAGGCCGCAGAGGCATCTTCCAAGCGATCCAATTTATACAGGCAGTAGGCCTTGTTGTAGAGGGCCGTCGGGCGCTCGGTTAGCGTGTAGCTACCTGGGGTTTTCAGAAAGGACTCAAATTGTGCCAAAGCTTCTTGGGCATCCCCTTTGCGGTAGGCTAATTCACCCAACCAAAAGTGGCTCAAGGCCACAAAAGTCAAATTCTGCGGATAACCCAACGACTTGTTGAAGTATTCCTGTGCACCGGACCAATCGCTAATCTGGAAGCATTCCACGGCGCGGAAGTAGGCCACGCGTTGGTAGGCTTCGCGCATGGCCATCGTGCCCATTCCTGTCTGAACAATGGCCTCCATAGCGCGACCGTAATCCTTGGAGGTGATGTACAGATTAGCCAAGTATTCATTGGCTTCACGGCGGTGTTCCGTTTGGGGGAAGTCGCTCAAGAAACGTTTGAACATATCAATGGCATCGCCAAAGGGGCTCGAACTCTTGTAGGTCAGTTTGGCCGCTTGGAAGGAGGATTCTTCCAGAATAACCGGATCTTTTGCCCGCTCGCTAACTGCCTTGAAGGCGTTCAGGGCTTCTTCCAATTGCCCTTCTTTTACGTAGCACTCCGCTAGGAGGTAGAGGCCAAATTCCGATACTTGACCCACATTGGATGGGATTTTATTGAGCGCCTGAATGGCCTCTTTGTAGCGGCCCGTTTGGGCATTGACCACCCCGAGCTGGTAGTAATCGTCTGCCGACATTTTTCCGCCCAAATCACGGTACATGGCGAGGTATGGCAGGGCTTCCGGGTAGCGCTTTTTCTTGAAGAGGCTTTGGCCAATCAGTTTTGAAATTTCAGGGGTGCGTTTGGCTGTGGCGTTTTTCAGCAGGGATTCCCCGAGTTTCAAGAGCTTATCGTCTAGGCCTTGACGGGCATAGATTTGGGCCAAGTAATAGGGAACGACCATGCCGAACTCTTCGTGGTTCTGCAAGGGCTCCAAATTCTCCATCGCCGTCACATCGTTGGTGTCCAAATAGGCGATGTGCCCGTAGTAATACTGGGCCGAAGCGGCAATGGGGTACTTGGTCGCTTTGGCGGCAGCCAACTGGGGCCGGGCCAAATCATATTCCTCCAACAAGAAATGCGAGTAGCCGAGCTTGAATTGCACCTCCGCGCGCTCGGCTTTGGGCAGGTAGAGCCCGTCCAAACGACGCAACCAATCGCGGGCATCCGAATACTTTCGGCGGTTGAATGAATATTCAGCCATCTCGAGCACGGCTTCTTTTCGGCGGGCCGTACTTGGGTAGGCATCCAAAAAGGCCAAGACTTGGTCCCCCGCATCGCGGTTGAGGAGTCGAACGGCACAAATAGCTTTGAAAAAGGCCGCTTGCTCGGCCAAATCGGTCTGGGCATCCACCTGTTGAAGGACCTGCGCAAATCCCTCCGCGGCCGGAGAATAAAGCGCTCGATCAAACAATCCACGGCTGTCGGCATAAACCGATTGCGGAGTGGTATGGGAGAACGGGGCTTGGCCATGAGCCGCTGCGGCCCCAGCCAAGAATACAAGAAGGAGAAGTCTTCGCATCATTGTTGGAAGCATAAAGGTAGTCCGGACCAACAAAATCCTGTTAAT
>Ga0075476_10000277_pt1 | contig 22161 bp, 23 predicted proteins | sample DEB08_DNA_5_FD_76339 | JGI IMG/M metagenome (GOLD analysis project Ga0075476, IMG submission 76339) | Aqueous microbial communities from the Delaware River and Bay under freshwater to marine salinity gradient to study organic matter... | ecosystem: Environmental > Aquatic > Marine > Coastal ...
ACAAATTCACAATCACTCTAACTTCAGATAAGAACGTAAAGACCAATCAAGGCTGGAGCCCAAAAATTATCTTTAATGGTTTTCTTACAACAGAGCCAGTTGAACTAACTCAAGTTGATCCAAGAACATACACCTATGATTATGAGGTAAACACAAACTATGATGATGTGATAAAAATATCACTCAAAGATGTAGTAGATAATCAATGTAATGTTGGTGAAATTGTCTCAGGTGATACTTTTTACGCATTGAAAAAAGCCAAAGATGTACGCATTCCACCCAAGATTGCACAATCAACAATTTTTTCTGCTGGTGGAGATGATGGCGGCTTTGGAGGTATGTTGCAAAGTCTTGATTCAAAATCAAGAGATATCTTTGTTGGTGATACCGTCACACTAAGAGTCGATTTAGAGGACCTCGGAAACTTTTATCATCTAAATTTGTATTTTGGTGATTTTGATTCAGTTGAAACAATGAACTCTAAATTTGAAACATCAATTCATTACAGCAACGGTCAAGTTACAATTAATGATAAAAATGAAGTGTTTTCAGAGATTAGTTTGATTCCTTCTAAATTTGATGGCAAGGACATTTTCTTTTTAGATCTTACTGCAAACCAGTTGTCTGATTCAGTAGATGTCGGAGTTTATGCATGGAACATGCATGGTTTGTATGTTCGTGAACTCAATTCAGATGCATTTAGTATTGTAGAAAAAATAAAGACCTCAGAGCCTGGAAGTATTGAAATAGGCAACATTGAGATGAAAAAAATTGAAAACTACAAAGGAGTCATTCAAAAACAAGTCAGTCCTGATGAGCACTTTGCGCCATTTGTAATTGAAGAAAAATCAAACGCATTTTTTGAGATTGAATCTCAAGAAATCATTCCAAAACTAGAAGCAAAATACAGTCAGTGGTCAGAGGGAATGATTAGTGATAAAGAGTTTGTAGAGTTTCTAGCATTTGGAATAAAACAAAAATTACAAGATGTGGATTCACAAGACCCTGCACACTCTGAATTATCTAACTTGTTGTCATGGAGTACTTCAATCTCAAACACTCTTGAAGACAAAAACAGTGAGAAAACAAGCATGGTCATTGATGGTGCTTACCAATACATGAGAGCATCATTAGAGTAAATGCCTAATCAAAAAGAAAAATCTCTAATCAATCTTTGTGCAAAAAATTACTGATTGATCATTTAACTGAACCGTCATTTCATTATCTGACTGGAACGTCTTGAAATAATGATTAAAAACATGCTTTAGTAAAAGTGAAAAACTCTTACCACAATTATGCTGAATTGCGATTGTATGAATGTAATTTTCTGAATTATGGATAAAGTTTTGTCCTGAATGTTTACAGTATTTTTTTACAAATTCCAAAAATGTTTCCAAATTCAAATTCCCACTAGTAATGAGTATGATGTTGTTTAATATCGGTATGATGGTATCTGCTAGTTTCTCAATTTTCTTGTTATCGTTGTCAACTGAAAATTCAGTCAATATTTGAGATGGAATTGGAACCATGTTCATAACTGATTCGAATTTGTACCAGTCAAAATAATTGGAAATTAATTGTTTAATTAGAACATTTTCTGAAATTTCTTTTGTTTGTGCTTCACTTTCAATCTCTTCAACCATATCAACTGGAATTCTAAATGATACTACTTTGGATGGACTTGTCTTTAGAGTGGAACTGGTTTTAGATTTTTTTTTGATTTGATTTAGTGAATCTTCTAAATCCTGAACTCGCTGCTCCATAATTTTTGTTGTTTTTGCAAACAACATTGCAATTTGTTCCTCATCTTTTTTATCATTTTTTCTAGTCGTAGTCAATCTAGAATTACAATGAATAAAAACAATGTCACACTATGATGAGTAAAATTTCAAAGCCAATGATGGGATCTGAACCCATGACCTTCCGCTTACAAGGCGGATGCTCTAGCCAGGCTGAGCTACATTGGCACGAAATTTCATGGTTAACTTCGAGTTTTAAAGTGTTATCCGAAACTGTTTTTGTTCAAATTTTTTAAATTCTGACCATGAGTTTATAACAAAATACATTTCTCTAATTTTTATGAGATACATTGAGCCAGTTAGAGCCAAAGTTCTCATGATGATGTTCTTTGCAACAGGCACTATCGGAGTCGTCATTGCATTGTCTCCAATTGCTCCTGGTTCAGTCAAGATGATCATTACTTTGATGGGTGTGATCAACATCGGTCTTGGTGCATTCTTTACATTCATCTTGATGACTCAGCCAAAAAAAGAACAAGACAAGAGAAAAAAGAAAAAGAAAAACAAGGAATAGCCGAATTTTTTCATTTTAATTAAAGTTAAATAATAATTCATTTTCGTAATTTCAGAAATGTTAGATTTAGTTGCAAAACAATTGTTTCTTACCAAAGGTAAGGGTGTTCATGAAGACAGACTCACAAGCTTCGAGTATGCCTTGAGAGATGCAGGAATTGCAGGAACCAACATTGTCCTGATATCTAGTATCTTTCCTCCAAACGCAAAATTGATTTCAAGAAAAGACGGCTTGAAAAAAATTAAACCTGGACAGATTTTATTTTGCATCTATTCAAAAAACCAAACAAATGAGCCACACAGAATGTGTTCAGCTTCAGTAGGTCTGGCTCAACCAAAAGACCCAAATCGCTATGGTTATCTTTCTGAATACGAATCCTTTGGTCAAAATGAGTTTCAGGCAGGAGATTATGCTGAAGATATTGCAGCCCAAATGCTTGCCTCATCACTTGGAATTCCATTTGATGCAGACAAAAACTGGGATGAAAAGAAACAACAGTGGTCCATCTCTGGTCAAATTTACAAGACACACAACATTACTCAATCCACCAAAGGTGACAAAGATGGCAAGTGGACTACAGTGTTTTCAGCAGCAGTTTTGCTTGTCTGATTATTTTTTGTATCCTTTGAGATAAAATAATGCAGCGCCAATTGCAACAATTGCAATAATGATGACTACAATTATTGATTCATCAAACTCTACTTGAGATTCTTTAATTTCTTCACCAATGGTAAAGACTAGATTATCTTTTGAAACTAGTTTGTCTTGCCCAAAGATGTATTTTGCTTGAATGCTTTCACCTGATTCTGGGTCAAATATCCAACCTTGTTTTGAAATATCTGTTGGAAATTTTTCATCATCAATAATTTGGGTTGGAACAATGTTTCCTTTAATGTCTGATATGATTTCACTATTTGGAGATAGAATTGCAATTTGAATTATTGAATTTAATGGATAATTACCTTGAGAAAAGTATTCAGATCTTTTGATTTGCTCAACTTGAAGAAATTCTAGAGGACTAAATTTTTTTACCTTGTCTGCTTGATTTGGATAATCTACTGATAATTTTAATTGCATTAATGACCTGTCATTTACTGGGATCAATGAGAATGTAACTTTAGAATTATCCTCTCTTGAAAGATTTTTTGCAATATCAAAAAATCCGCCACTTTCTCTAATGACTTGAGGAATCAAAATTGCAGAAACTTTGTCAAACATTGAATCCGTTGATTCCATATTCATTGTGTAGACTGCTGACACTGTACCTCTACCAGATATTGCACCTGATGTGCCTAGTGCTACATTTGACTTGTCATCTGTATGAATAAAGACTGAATGCAATTTTGCATCTGTATCAAATGCGTCATTTATCTCATCAATAAACGAATTTGCAACATCTTTTGTTGTCTGCTGAATGGCTGTGATTCCCTTGTCATTTGTGTCTCTTGCCACATTAATTAGAATACATGCCTCGTCAACTACTCCCAAAATGCATTGATTCTGATTAGTTACTATTATTGACTGGACTCGACCATCTTCTCTGATTCGCTGTTCTAATTCTGCTGGAATTCGTAGTTCCTGGATACTGGTACTTTGAAGCGTAACTGACGCTGTCACATTTTGAGAGATACTTCTATCTACAATGACTTGAGCAGTCTCTTGAAATGTTGCCAATCGCATATCTTGTGCGTATCCAAAATTAACACCAATCAAAATTACAAACAAGGCTGCACCAATTACTGCTATTCCCTTCATTGGTTGAATCTCAAAAAATGTAACTATTAACTTTACTGAGAATAAAATTCAAAACTAGACAAGAATTATTAGCAGATGAATAACCATATCACAAATTGGCAATTGCACCATTCTTGGAAGAAGCATTCTCTGATCCCATATTTGCACTAGTAACAGTCATTGCTTCTTTTGGAATTGGCTTGTTTCAAGGTATAGTTTTAGGACGCTCAATTCTCTATAGGTTCCCACGATTGCAGAACCATCTAAAGACTGTCTCAATCTCTTTGTTTGTTTTGTTTCTCATAAATGCAATAATGAGTGTCCCTCGATTTGCATCTCCTGAAAAAATTGATCTTACAAATATTTCCTCAAATTCCTCACTTGAAATTACATCTATAGTATTTTTGGTCTTTGGAGTCAATACCGGTTTTCTTACAGTTTTGGCACTGTCAGTAACTGTAATGACTTTTGTTTTGTTGAAATTTACACAACTTCACGGAGTACTGAAGATCTTTGTGTTTTTCTTTAGTGTACTAATTCTGGTTTTAACTGGAATTAGCAGATTTACTGAATTGACTCCTAGCACTTTTGAAGTACTTCTCTACTTTTTGTACCAACTAGGAATCACTATTGGAATTCTGATAGGAACAATGCGTAAAGTAAAACCAAAAAAACCTGACTTTAAATAATTTCAAACATTTAAATCCAGAAATCTCTTATTTTCTTTGACATCGAATTCAAACCGTTCGGGGAACAAGCTGGCAGTCCATGCGTTGGACTGTCAGCCCCATTAATTTAAAAACTAATTAAGTTCTGATAATGCTTTTACCTGTGATTTGACATAATCAAATCCCTCTTGCCAGAATTTCTCTGAAGAGATATCTATTCCATGTTCTGCAAGTAACTTTTCAGGCTTTTTTGCACCACCTGCAGCCAAAATTTCAATATATGATGGAACAAAATCTTTACCTTCATTTTTGAATCTCTGAAACAATGACAATGCCAATAAATTTCCAAAAGAGTATGCATAGCAGTAAAATGGAGTGTGGTAAAAGTGTGGAATGCAACTCCACTCTATAGCAAAGTCCTCAGACACATCAACTGAATTTCCAAATTGTTGCTTTAGATTTTGAAGATATGTCTTTGAAATCTCATCAACTGTGGTTCCTTTTGCAATCTGTTCATGTGCATCTACTTCAAAGATTGTGAAAAATGACTGTCTCATAATTGTAGCATATAGGTCATCAATCTTTTCAGATAACATTATCTTTTTCTCATTATCTGAAATCTTGTCTGAAATATTGTCATAGAGAAGCAATTCTGAAAATGTTGATGCAGTCTCCGCCAATGGAAGCGGTGCATCTTGAACCAAAATTGATCTATCTTGAGCTGCTTGACTATGTACTGCATGTCCTAACTCATGAGCCAAAGTAAAGACGTCTCTTGATTTTCCAGTAAAGTTTACCAAAACAAATGGTGTGATTTTTGGAGATAACGTGCTACAAAATGCACCATCTCTTTTACCAGGTCTTACAGAAGAATCAATATGATTTTCATCAAAGACTTTTTTTGCAAAACTTTCTAATTTGTCACTGAATCGTCCCATTGATTCAAAGACAAGTTTGACTGAATTATCGTACGAGTAATTTTTTTCTTTAATGTTTGCAGCAGCTGGTGCATAGATATCATATCTTCGAAGTTTCTTTAATTTGAGCATCTTTGCTTTCTGTGTAAAGAATTTCTGAAAAATTGGCGCATTTCTTTTACACACTGATAACAATGCCTCAATTGTCTTGTCATCAACATCATTTCCAATATTTCTCATTGAAATTGGAGACTTGTATCCTCGAATATCGATTCCCTCATCTTTCCAATTTTGAACAATATTTTGGTAAATCTCACCTGTAACTCCCTTATTTTGATTAAATTTTCCAAGAATTGTTTTGTAAGCTGTCTCTCTAACTTTGGGATTTGTATCTCTAACATAATTTGAAATCTCTTCTCTTGTCATCTTTTTTGTTTTGGTGCCAACTTTCATCTGATACTCAAATGCATTAGTAATTTTGTCATAAAGTTTGACTAGGGCTGAAATTCCAGTTACATCAAGTGTGTTGATGATTCTCTCTTCAGCCTCACTCAAGGAATATTTTGCAAATAGGCGCTTGTGTTCTAGATATTGTGCCAATTCTCCTGAATCCTTGATGAGTCTCTTTGCATTTTTTTCATCAACTTGTGTCTTCCACCACAAGTCAAAAAACAAGATCTTGTTTGATATCTCTGAGCCCAATTTTGACATTCTCATCATTAGTGAGGTTGCTTCATCAGACTGTGTGTCTGCAGAGTATGATAGTGACGCATATCCTCCAATTCTGCTCATCTTTTCTGATATCTCTTCGACTTGGCTAATTATTTTCAAAAATTCCTTTGAAGACATTTTTGGATTTAATTTTTGTTTTATTTTTTCAAAACTTGCAGCGTCTTTTTCCAACTCTAAAATCTGATTTTGAAACGCTTTACTTTTTGGGTCTTTTGCAAGCTCTGAAAGATCCCATTTACCAAGCTGGAATGAAGACATTACCTACTAGATTGATTCACTATTAAAAAATCAATAGTATTCTTTGTGCTCATAGCACCATTTCCAAATGTCCTCCGGAATTGCTTTCATCACTGGGTGACCTGTCTGCTCAAAATGCTTTGTTGCATGTTTTCCAATTGATGAATCACAACACCCAACATGTCCACAAGTAAGACACATTCTAATTGCAACAACTGGCAAGTGCTCTTTTTCGCATTCCTCACAACTTGGTGTGTTAGGAGTAACTCCTTGTTTTGCATGAGTAAAGTGTTCGCACTCTTTAGTCATATCAGAATTTCTTTAGCGTGTTTTTGTATCGTTTTATCGATTCTAAAATAATTGATTTAGCTTCTTTTGCTGATTTCCAACCGAGAATCTCTACTTTCTTTCCTTCCAAATCTTTGTAAACTTGGAAAAAGTGTGCAATCTCTGAGCGATAGTGGTCTTGAATATCTGAAATATCTGCAGTGTGAAGATATCTAGGATCATTAGTTGATACACATACAATTTTGTCATCTAACTCTCCGTTATCTTTCATCTGTAGTAGCCCAATTGGTCTTGCTTCAATTAATACTCCCGGATACGTTGGATTTGTTACCAAAACTAGTGCATCAAGTGGGTCTCCATCTTCTGAAAGAGTTTGAGGAACTAGACCGTAATCTCCAGGATAATGAAATGGCGAAAATAACACTCTGTCTAATTTAATGAGATTGTGTTTTTTGTCATATTCGTATTTGTTCATTGAACCCTTTGGAATTTCAACAATGACGTTAATTATTTCTGGAACATCTGGTCCTGATTCAATATCATGCCAAAAGTTTTTGCTCATTTTACAGTTTGAATTTTTCTAGATGTTATATGAATTATAGCAAAAAAATATCAGGGATTATACAATTTGGTTTGTGTTTGGAATAACACGGTATACCACAACTGTATACTCACCTTCAAATGCTCTTTGAATCTCTCCATTCTCATCTACATTGAGTACTCTGAATCTATAGTCATAGGAGCCATCTCCTTTTGGTTCCACTTGAGCCACATGAACCATCTCATCATCTTGGTTGAAAAACTGAATGATGATTGGGTGTCTCTCTGCAGAAACAGATGCTGCACCATGAACTACTCCCCATGGCAATTTGTTGTCTTCAGGAACTGTCATAGTTAGAGTGGATTTCTTTAAACTCAATTCTTCATTGATTGGAGTAATTGAGGTTTGGGATTCTGCATGACTTGGAATAGGTGCCATGAGAACTCCTAATGTTGCAATTACTGCAATCAAAAATCCTACTTTGGTCTTCATTTGGAATAGTTCAAAATAAGTTATTTAAAAAATTTGTTACAAATTTATTCGAAAATTCACTAAATTCAATTTTCTAATTAATTTTTGATTTATTTTTATGGTAACTCTTCTTCAAGATCTGAACATGATTTGTGAACCCATTGATCTTTAGAGTTCTTTAAAATCTCTTTTCCGACTTTGATTGCTTCTCCACACTCAACACATTTTCCATTAAATCTTGCTTTCACAATTTATCTAAATTTTTGTCACATAATAAGTAGACCCTGAGTGAATTGTTTACTCATACTCTGATTATTTTGTAGTAATGCTTAATAGAATTTGGACGGTTCGGTCACCATGAATCAAAAAAGTAAATACTTGATTCCTATGTTCTCAGTACTCTTTGTTCTGGTGTTCACATTAACTCCCTCAGTATTAGCTGATGAGGAAGATGAAGACTATGAACATGAATACGAACAGCATGATGAATATCTTCATAATGAAAAATCTCATCATGATGAAGGTGAAATTCACACTTCTCACGGTTCAAGCAAAATGATGGGACATCATGCCGTAACTGTTGAGGGATTCTCTGGTGAGATCGCATTACCTTTAGAGATGACCTCAGACACTCATATGGAGATAAAGAATTCACTCACTGTATCATTATCTGATGCCGTATCAATTGCTGAATCCAATGGGTTGACTGATGCAATGAATGCTCACATTGTAATTGTTAAAGATGAGAATGGAAACAAGTATCTTGCATGGATTATCTCTTCGATGGGAATGCATGATGATTCAGATTCTTCTGCAAAATTCTTTGTAGTTGATGCTGGAAATTCATCTAACTATGTCGAGATAAGTAATCCACACATGATGCACAAAGAGAAAATGCATGATGTAAAATCAAAGATGGAAAAACATGCTGAAAAGATGGAAAAACATGCCGAAAAATCTAATGGAAAGTTTTCTGATTTCCGAAAACAGTTCTATGATTTAATTCAGCAGTTACGTGACGCATACAAAAATGGTGATTCAGATGCAGCTCAATCAATTAAAGAACAACTCAATGAATTAAGACAATCAATAATTGATTCCAAAAGATCTGAACTCTAAACTTTTTTTTTAAATTTTAAAGTGGACCGGATGGGATTTGAACCCACGACCTTTGCGGGAATTTCTTCCTTACGCAGTGTGAGTGCGTCATCCAAACCAAACTAGACGACCGGTCCAACATTTCTAAAAATCTCAATCTTTTTTACCTTTAGATTGTGTAATTACCCTGACTTTTATTATCAATATTGTGATTTTGTTGTATGTCTTTACAAGAGTTTGATGAATTAATCAACAAGATGAAATTGGCTTTTGAGTATGCTGAAAATTTAGGTCAGTATGTAGAGGCAGCTAGAATTCTCTATCAAATTAATCAACAACTTCCAGATGACTTGCAACTAGAACTAGATGAACTAGAAGAAGCTGAGATGGCAAAGAATTTTGTTAAACAATACAAAAATGAAATAAAGAAAATGATATCCGAGTACCGTGAAAGATTGATGAGTGGATAAAATCTACTTTTTAGCGCCCAAGTTTCTGTTCTTTAATCTCAAGTAAGGATTTCTGCATTTTCTACATCTAGTTGCAATTATATCATTTCTGCAACCACAATTAAAGCAGATCTTCATAACGAGTCTTGCTTGTTGTGCAATCCTTTTCTTCTCTGGGTCTGTAATAGGCATTATTTTTCTCCTTTTTCACTCACTTTTAATTTAATCGGATTTTCCCATCTTTCCTGCAAGCAAAACAGGAACGTCTGCAGGTCTTTTTGCTACAGGAATGTTTGCTTTGTTAAACATTGAAACTTTGGACTCTGCTGAACCATAATTGCCCATAACGATTGCGCCTGCATGTCCCATTCTCTTCTCTTTTGGTGCTGCTCTTCCCGCAATGTATGCGACAGTTGGTTTGTTGAATCCTGAATCAATAATTCTCTGAGCTAACATCTCTTCTGAATCTCCTCCAATCTCACCTACTACAACTAGTCCTTCTAAATCTGGAATGTCTTTGACCATATCAAATGCATCAATGAGTCGTGTTCCATTTACTGGGTCTCCACCTATTCCAATAGTAATTGATTGACCATATCCTCTCTTAGTTAATGCATCAGAGATCTCATAAAGTAATGTTCCACTCTTTGATAACACTGCAATCTTTCCTGCCTTAAATGGCATCGCAGGCATAATTCCAATTTTTATCAACTCTGGAATCATTATTCCTGGAGTGTTTGGACCAATGATTGTTGCACCTTTTTCATTAGCTAATGCCAATGCCTCCATTGTATCTCTAATTGGAACATGTTCTGGAATTGCAACAAGTAATTTGATTCCTGCATTTAGTGCATCTTTTGCAGCTTGCAAAAAGAATTTTGCTGGAACAAAGACAATTGAAATTTTTGCATTTGTGGCATCAACTGCCTCTTGCATTGTATTGAACACTGGAACTTTATCTTCAAATTTCTGACCGCCTTTTCCAGGTGTAACTCCTGCAACAACATTGGTTCCATAAGTTATCATATTTTTTGCATGGAGTGAACCATATGCACCAGTAATTCCCTGAACAATTACACCTTTTTTCATGTAATCAGAATCTTCTGGTTTTCCTTTTAGTAACCCAAAGATGTCAGTCATTTTTTTACCCCCATTACTGCTGCATTAATTGCTTCTTCAACAGTATCGAAAATTTTGGTTCTTGAACCCTGCAACATCTCTTTTGCTTTTTCCGACTCTGTTCCCTTTAATCTTGAAAATACTGGCAAATCAATTAGATTGTCCTCATAAGCTTTGAGAAATGCTTCGGCAACAACTGTTGTCTTTACAATTCCTCCATACAGATTTACCAAAATTCCTTTAACTCTGTCTAATTTGCTAATTAGAGTTAGTGCTTCATAGACTGATTCAGTAGTTGCTCCACCGCCAACATCCAAAAAGCATGCAGGCTTGCCACCATTATCTGACAACATGTCCAAAGTTGACATTACAAGACCTGCACCATTTCCAACAACTGCAATGTCTCCATCTAACTCCACTAAAGAGAATCCACTCTTTTCAGCTCTCTCTTCAATTGCTGTTTTTTCTTGATATTTTTCTAATTCTGGATGTCTAAAGTTACTGTTATCGTCTGTGACAAACTTTCCATCAAGTGCCATGATTGAATCATCTTGCATGATTGCCAATGGATTGATTTCTACAAGTTCTGCCTCCTTCTCAATTGTAATTTTTGATAATTTTTTCAGTGTATCTACAAATCCGTCTGCAGTCTTTCCTTGGAGTCCCATTTCTTTTGCAACTTGATTTGCAATTTCATCTGAGACTTCACCCAAACCAACTTCTTTGATAATTTGACTTTTTACTGATTCAATTTCTACACCACCTTCATTTGATGCAATGATGGTGTAACATCTCTTTGAGCGATTCAAAAATAATGACAGATACAATTCCTGTTTGATGTCTGCCATCTTTTCAAGTAAGATTGCTCTTGCTTTTTCACCTTTGATTTTAAGATCCATTACCTGAGGATACTTTAATTCAAATTCGTCCATATTCTGACATTTTTGGATTCCTCCAGCTTTTCCTCTACCTCCAACTGGAACTTGGATTTTAATTACAAATGGAAATCCCAATTCTTGAGCATGCTTTCTTCCGTCTTCAATATTTGTAGATGATTTACTTGGAAGAAGATTGATTCCGTACTCACGAAATATCTCTTTAGCTTGAAATTCTAATAACTGCATGTAAATTTCTGATTTTTACGTTATTTATTAACCATGAGCCTACTTGAGCTGTTCATCAAGAAAATCAATCATTTGTAAAAAGCGATCTTTGCTCTTTCTCATTAATTCATCAGGGTACTCCTCAATCGAAAATACAAACTGTTGATGAAAACTGGGAACTAAAATCCCACCAGATGTGACCATCTGCTCAATCACATATCCTTTGGTTAGTGTACACACAATTTCTTGATACGAGTCATCTTCTTCCTCTAGAGTCTGACGATACAGAACTATTGGCTTGTTTGTCTTCTCGACAATCTTTGAGCCTTTCTCTAGCAGATCTTTTAGATGTTGAATCTGCCATGCATCAAGACTGATTTGCTTTACCATGAGTAAATTTAGGTGAATTTTCTATATAACCTTGATAAAACAATTCAGTTTTACTCATTGTTTCCAAAAAATCTCTTTTTTTAGATTTTTTAATAGTAATTCAAAATCCTCAAAAATTTAATCTGATGTATTTTTTTTGACTTTCTCAATTTCGACATAATATTTTGAGCGAGGAATCGTAAAAAAGAAAGTCGTTCCCTTGTCTTGTTCACTTTCAAACCAAATTCTACCTCCATGATTCTCGACAATTCCTTTACAAACTACTAGTCCCAAACCTGTACCTCCGTGCTTTCTTGTTTTACTAGCATCTACTTGGTAGAATTTTTTGAACAATCCTGACTGCTTGTCTTTTGGAATTCCAATTCCTTCATCTTTGACATAAAATTTCACCATGTCTCCAAGTTTTGTTGCTCCTACCTCGACTGATTTTCCCTCAGAAGTAAAGTCAATTGAATTTTTCAATAAATTTGAAAATACCTGATTTATTCTATTTCTATCTGCCATGACTTTAAAATCTGCCTGATTAATTACTAGTTGGAGTTTCTTTTCATCTGCCAATGGAGTAAAATCTTTTTTTATTTTTTCAAATATCTCATTGACTTGAACCTCTTCCATTCTGAAGATCATTTTATTCAAATCAAGTTTTTGTGCATCAAAAGCATCTGAAATTAATCCACTCAAAGCTTGCAAATTATTATAAATTGTTTTGACAGTATCTTTGACCATTTCATCTACTGTTACACTCGGAGACAATACTATCTTGCAGTTATATATTGCTGCAGTAACTGGTGATTTCAGTTCATGAGACATTATAGTTGCAAACTCTGATTTTTCTTTATCAAGTTTTTCCATTTGTAGTCCGTACTCGACCTGTTTTGTAATATCAATTCCCACCCATGTATAACCAGAAAATGTATCGGTGATGTTTCTTGAAACAAACATCTGTGTCCAAACAACCCCTCCATCAGCTTTTTTAATTTTCACATTTCCTTCCCAGATTTGTTTTGTATCTAATGATTCAATGACTTTTTGATATACATTGAATCCATCTTCAATAAATTCGGTAATAGTTTTAGTTGAGATGTCTACGTATTCAAATCCGGTAGACTGTAGAAATATTTTATTTGAAGTAATTATTTCGCCTGTCTGAGTTGTCTTTATGACGAGTGTTGATTTTTCAATAATATTATTTAGAACGGTTAATTCGTCATAGTACTTTTGTGTTTCCACCAACTGGTCCTTCATTGAATCAAGAGAATTTCGTAATTTTCCAAACTCTCCCTTTTGAGAGATATTTGACTGAATATTGTAATTTTTGGAGGCGATATTTCTCGTAAATTCAATCATCTCTCTAATTTGTAATTTAAAATTATCCTCCAAGGTAATTACTGACTCTTGTAAATTCTTCCAAATTCCCATAGAGTCCTGACTTGCAAGTTTCACATCGAAATTTCCCTCCTGCCCAACTTGAATCGCTGTTTCTGATAATGAAGAGGAGAATTTCTCAAGAAATCCATACATTTCATTAACTAGTTTACGGGTTCTTGCAAATTCGTCCTCTTTTTGTGCAATTTTATTTGAAAGTTCTCCTGTTCCAATTCCCTCAATAGCTAAAAACATCTCATCAAGAAATTCTAATTTCGATTTGTTTCCTTTTCTCTCTTTTTTGAGATTCTCTTGCACAGAATCAATTTTTTTTTCAATTTCTTTAAATTCTGAAAATGCTTGAAAATTTTTCTGTACAATTTGCTTACCTTTTTCAACATTATCTAGATTGGTAATTATTTGTCCAATTTGTTGTTGTACTTTTCTTCCAAAAATGCTTATCATGAAAATTATAATTCCAATCAATACTACAATTACCAGATAAGTGACGGTTCTAGATTTTTCTAATTCACCTAGAATAATTCCTTCATCAATTGTGATTTTTATTACTAGTGGAACCGTAGGATTAAAAAATTCACCTGGTGGCACATCTTGTTGAACTTGAATTAATTTTTTATTGGAATTGATTATTTCATCATACTTGATTTTATTTATTAAAATTTGACCTGATGTATCTTCTAATGTAACTATTGTACCTCGTTCATCTCCCAAAATCATTGTCTTTAGTGTATCCCAAATAGAAACTTGAAAAATCAAGAATCCTTTGTCTTTCCCATCACCGCCTTTAATCTTGGAACCAATTGTATAAAATGGATGATCAATTGAAATTACAGATTTTTCAACATTTGATGTAAATTCTGGTGCTCCCACCCATATACCATTTTGAGATATTTCTCTCTGAATTTCTGAATCTAGTTTTTCACCAATACTCAAATTTCTCGTATCTATGATTTTAATTCCTGCATCATCGTAAATTGATACAGAATCAACGTTTGTTCTAATTGAATAATTTTCTCGAAAATATGTAGCTAGTTGTTTTACATCAATTCTTTCAGAATCCAATAACCCAATCGAACTATCAGATAATGCAATGGCATCTTCAACATCACTATTAATCAATATTGAATACGTTTGTGCATAGTAATCAACTCGAGATTGTAATTTTTTAACTTCATTTTCTCTTAATTTGTTAATATTTTCTTCAAGAATGTATATTGCAAAACTACCGAAAACTCCAATTATTCCTAAAAATGCTATTGCCAGAACTAGAGATATCTTCATCTAAGTTCAATATTGGAGACGTAAATGGGGTTAAAAATCTGATTTACGTTGTAATCTGAATCTTCATCAATAATTCCAGCGTTGATATAAAATTTGACAATTTTGTCTCCCAAAGAATAAACTGAATCTTTGTTTTGCATATCAAATAATTCTATTTGCTCATTTTTCAATGGTCTATCTGCGTCATTTATTGCTAAAGCCATTTCTTCTGTTGGAAGTCCTTCAATTTCAGCCATTATAGCTACTGACTCGTCTCTATTAGAATCCAAGTAAAGTCTTGCTTGAGCAATTGCATTAACTATGCCCTGTATTTTTTGGGGATTGTTTTCTGCAAAGTCTTTGTGGAAAACAAGAATATCTGTAATAATTCCTGGAGAGTCTCCTGCCTTTCCAATAGTCATATAGCCTGCTTTTTCAACTTCAGACTTTGTTGGTTCCCATGTGTGTCCTGCAACAATTTTTCCAGAATTCAAAGCCTCTAGAATATTTGTCTCATCAATATTTTCATAATTTACATCAAAGACATCTAATCCATTATTTTGTAAAAAGTCTGTCAAGAAAATATGTGAAAAAGAGTTTATTCCAACTACTCCAATTGTTTTTCCCTTTAATTCATTTACATCATCATACTTTGAAACAATTACGTCTCCAAAAGTTGATTGGTCAGTAACGTAAACAATTTCCAAATCTAATCCAAAGTAATTCTGTGCAACCGCATCAGCCAATACTTCAAATGCACCATCTACTTGCTTGTCGCCCATCAATTCGATTGTTTTAGAGTATTGCCGATTCAAAACTAGTTCAACATTCACTCCATTTTTTTCAAAAAATCCTTTTTCTTTTGCAACAAATGCATAATCTGTGCCAGGGAATGGGTTGATTGATAGTTTGACAGGTTCACTAGATACATCATTTACTGGTAGGTTCTGCTCTTCTTCCGGACCCATTGCAATAAACACCCCTAGTGCAATTACGACTATGGCAATTGGGATTATGATTTTAGAATTCATTATTTACTCGCAAATTCCTTGATTTTTGCAACAAGTAAATCAGGATCTACTGGCTTTTCTAAAACTAGTTTAATTCCTTTTTTGATAAACGACTCTTTATCTTCTGTTGAAAACGTTGAGGCAGAATTTATGATAATTTTCAAATCTTTTATTTCGCCAGTTTTAATCAATTCTTCAATGAGATCATGACCTGAGAATTCAGGCATTGCTAAATCAAGTAAAATTACATCATATTTGCTTGCGCGGATCATAGCTAATCCACTTCTTCCATCACCGGCAGTATCAGCGTTAATTGAATTCAATTTTAAAAATTTCACTAAAGCTGAAGAAATTGCAACATAATCTTCAATGATTAGTACTTTCATAAAATTTTGTTTTACCACAAGAATTTAAACCATTTTTTAGTGTATATCAATTCTTTTAGTAATATCTGATATTAGTTCATCAACTTCGCCATACATTCTATAAAACTCTCTACCTTTGTCTGTGATCTCTATTTGTTTTCCATTTGTGATTAGACCCTTTTGTTCCATCTCTGAAAGATAAATAATTAATTTATCATACGATGTATTTACTTTGAATTGAACCCTAGTTTTTAAAATTTTTTTATCATTAGATAATTGAGAAATTAATTCTGAAATTACGTCAAAATATATCGCTAGTTTAGTTCTTTTGGACTTCACTAACAGACGAATATGAAATTGGGGGATATAATAGTGCTTATCATGGTACTCTCTAATCTTCTTTTGCCTTAATAAGATAATTTCTAAAATCACTTTGATGAATATCTCATCTAAAAACATTGCAACATTTTCAATTGCGTTTACCGCATTGATTCTAATGACTTCAAATGTTTCAGATATTAATGCAGATTCAGAAAAATTTCTCATTTGTCATGTTGGCAATGGGAATGAATTTGGTGTCGGTCAAACTATAGAAGTGAATGAAAACGGCTATACCAATGGTCATGATGATCACATCTATGACGAACTTGGTGCTTGTGATCCTCTAAAAGAGATTGATACTGATGGCGATGGAATTTCTGACTATGACGACATCTGCCCAGAAGATAAAACTAACACATGCAACGACCAAAGAGATACAACTGCTCCAATTGTAGAGTATGACCTAGTCTGCTCTACAATGGGAAATGCAGGATATTGCTTAGGTGATGTTACATTAAGTTGGATTGTAACTGAAGATGAATCTGAAGTTACTACTTCTGGATGTGAACAACAAGTTGTAAACTATGACACTACAGGCGTTTCATTTACATGTACTGCCTCTAGTGAGGGTGGAAACAGTGATGCCACTGTAACTATCAAAAGAGATGCAATAGCTCCTATAACCAGCTTTGTAAGTCAAAGCCCAGAGGCAAATGTGAACGGTTGGAATAACTCTACTGTTGATGTAACCTTTGCTTGCTCTGATGAAACTTCTGGTGTAAATGATGACTCTAAAGTAGTCACATTAGACACAGAGGGTGCAGGACAATCAGCATCTGCTACTTGTGAAGACATTGCAGGAAATACTTCTGAAAATACAATTGATAGAATCAATATTGATATGACTGCACCAACATTTAGTGAAATTTCAGAGATTTATCTTCTCAATGAGCCAGTAAATGTCTCATGTGATGATAATTTATCTGGAGTTGAAACATGTGATGCAAGCATTGCAACAAATGGTGCAGGACAAAACGATGCTATATTTTCAGCCGTTGATTTGGCAGGAAATGCGTCTGATAAAAACGTCAGCTATGCAGTTCATTACCAACTCGCATGTCAAGGCAGTGATGGTGGATTCTTATCCCCAATTGACAACACACAATACAAAGTAGGACGAGCTCTTCCTGAAAAGTTTGTAGCCTGTGATTACTATGATAATCCAGTCTCAACTGTAGAAGCACAATCATTTTATGATCGAATTGCCTCTAACGGTCCAGGAAAAGACAGTACCAACCAATTCAAGTATGATGAAGTTGACAACCAATACATCTTTGTATGGAACACCAAAGGAATTGATCCTGGTGTACACACAATCACTGCAGTACTTGACAGTGGTCAAGAAATTAGCATAGACCTTACATTTGAAGATAAAAAGAAGTAATCACTTTTTTTCTTTTTTTTTTGAATTGAAAATATATTCTACATACACATTTTTGTATCAGGTAATGCAAATACACAATACTATTTTCATAATTACACTTATTTCAGGAATCACCGTGTCTGGTGTTTTGATTGGGATTGATTCCAATAATCAATATCAAAGGCAACTTCAAATTAATCGTGAAATATCTTTAGACCTGGCAGAACTAGTTGAGATGAAACTTTTACGTCTGGTTGAAACCGTTTATGCGCAAAGGGCATTTGTAGAAAACAGTGAATTTATCTCACCTAATGAATGGGAGCAACTTTCCTCATCACTGGAATTACCTGATAGATTTTCTAATGACGTGACTATCTCAATGGTTGATGTAATTGATTCTAAAGATATTGTTGAATATGAATTCGAAGTAAGAAAGTATCTGCCAGATTTTTCTGTTCAATCGCCAACAAGCGGTACAAATTATGTCATCAAATACATTTCACCAAATCCTGATCATTCTCTTGATTTTCTTAATGGACTGAGTATGACAGAACAAAATAGAAAAGAGTGTCAAATTAATGCCCTTGAATCACCTGGTGCTGTAATCTCAAATCCAATAATGCTGTATGAAGTTAAGAACACTGGAAAAAATATCTATGCTTCACTAGTCTGTCTTAACACCTTTAGAGAAAATCCTCCTCCAATGGTTTCACAAACTGGATTGGTTAATCTGACTTTTTATTGGGAAAACTTGATTGATGGTGTGTCACTCTCAGATGATATTTTTATTAAAATTTATTCTGAAAAATTTGGTGAAGAACCTTTTATTATTTTGGGAGATTATCATTTAGATCATAATGATATTGATTTTGCTCATACTGAATTTCAAAATTTATTCACTATGGGAAATAATTTTCGTATGGTGATTCATATGCCAATACAACTTGATCCATCTTCCTTTGTTTTTGCATTTCTAATAGGATCTGGGATTTCTGCTTTAGTAGCAATTGTTTTTAGAACTCTTTTTTTCAAAAATGCTTTGACTGATTCAAGAAATAGACTTCTACTCGAAATCAAAAAAAGTGATGATCATAAAAGAAAATCTTTAGAACTCATTAACAAAAAAAAATCGGAATTTGCTACAGTTATTGCACATGAAATTAGAACTCCTATAACGACTTTTAATTTCAATATCAAAATGCTGCAACACCATTTGAAAGATTCACCTAATGAGGTAAAACAAATTGTAAATGAGCTGGATGATGTATCAAAGAAATTAATATTTCTGATTAATGACTTTTTTGAGTCTGAAAAACTGGAATTGGGGCAGTTTCAATTAAGGAAAAGCAATTATTCATTATCTGTTCTGATTGAAGGTGTACGGTCTGAAATCAATGCAATGGCAAAATCTCATGAGATAGACATCATGTATAATTACAATGATTTTAGTTTGAAATTTGATATCCAAAAGATTACCCAGGTAATTGTCAATCTAGTTCGAAACTCTCTTGATTTTTCACCAAAAAATTCTACAATCACAATTGACGTTTCACAAAAAAATGGTACTGCTTTGTTTTCAGTAACTGATCAAGGTACTGGAGTTCCTGAATTGATTAGGGAACACATTTTCAAGAAATTCTATTCTGTTGATTCTTCTGATAAGCGAAAAGGAACAGGAACTGGTTTGGGATTGGCAATATGTCGAGAGATTGTAGAGAGTCATGGAGGTGAAATTTGGCTTGAAGATACTGAAATTGGATGCAAAATTGCATTTTCATTGCCGCTAGAATAGTTATTTTTCGCAAACTTTTAATCTGTACTCTCTAACGGTTTTTATGAAAATACTGATTGTTGATGATAATGATTCGATTAACAAGGCATTATCACGCTTTTTGGAATTTAATGGATATACATGTGACTTACTTTCATCACCTGAAAATGCTGTTGATAAAATAACTCACAGTTCATACGATTTAGTAATTTTGGATCTGGCAATGCCAAAAGTTTCTGGATATGATATTATTGAACAATTAAACAAATCAGGCAAAACAAGTAGTGTAAAGATCCTCATTAATACTGCCTCTACTCTTGATGACAAAAAAAGAGATGATTTGTTCCAATTAGGTGTTAAAGGATTCAATTTAAAAACAAATGATCCTGAAATTCTTTTAGAAAAAATTAAAACTATTGTCAAAAACTAAATCCAAATTTTACTCACTTTGATGAGTTTTCTTTATATGGGATAAAATTCGGTTTTTTGTTAATGTCAAGCAGACGAGATACCACAGAGTTATTCTTTGTTTGTTTAGAAAATTTGGTGCAAAATGAAAATAACCCTGATATGAATAGGACAAAACTACAATTTCTAGTCAACACATCATATGATAAATTGAAAAAATATCTTACAACCATGAATGATATGGGATTGATTGATCTTACTGGTGAAAAAATCACTGTGACCCACAAGGGACGTGAATTTTATTCAGAGTACAAGTTGATTTCAAGACTAAAAGAACAGATTGAAAAAAAATTTTTGGTCAAACAATTTAATTAATTAACACTATCTCTAATGGTAAAAAAACTCTCTAGTACTAACCATAGTGCTAATGTGATTTAGTATTATATGACTATCCATGGTAGTCACTGAATTTCATCTTTGTTAATATTCATTTTAATCAGAATTAACTATGATAGGGTCGCATGGAGCGAATAGTACAGCTTTATTTTTACTTGTAGGCGTGTTTGCTGTTTTGCTGCTTTCCTATCCTGTAGAATCCTTTGGAGCAAAACCATTCAAGGCAACCATCTCAATTAGTCCTACATCTGAAAATTCATACCAATTTAAAGAAGGAACGACGATCACAATTACTGCAACATTTAGTGAAGTAGTTGAAGATTCACCAGTCCCAGAAATCTCAATCTCTGGCGCAAACACACTTTCTTCAACTGACATGACAAAATCATCTAGTACAGTTTACACATATTCTTACACAGTCGGTGCAGGTAATGGAGAAGCAACCATCTCAATCTCTGATGCAACAACATCTGCAACAACAAGCACTCTAAGTGTTTTAGGTACAACAACATTTCTTGTGGATAACACTACTTCAATTTCCAATGTGTCAATTGTTTCCCCTACAACTGACACTACCCCCCGTCTAACATTTACTGCTGAAAAAGGAAACACTGTTACTGTGAGTTCAAGTGGAGCAACAACTGGAAATGTTGGTTCAACAAGTGTTAGTTGTGGAGGAAGTACTACTACCTGTACTGAAACAATTGTTAATCTCTCTGCACTAAATATAGGAACCAACAATCTTAGTATCACTTCCACAGATAAAGCAGGCAATACGGCTACCGCATCCACATCTGTTGTTGTACAAGCAGCTAACAATGGCGGTGGCGGTGGCGACACTACATCCCCAAAAGCAGACATTACATATTCACAAAGTGGACCTTATAGAGCAGGTGCCACTTTTACAATTACTGCCACATTTGATGAGGCAATCAGTGAATCTTCTAATCCACTAATTGCAATCTCTGGCGCAAACACACTTTCTTCAACTGCAATGACTCGAAACTCCCCAGTTGAATATGAATACGAATTTACTGTTTTATCAGGTGACGGCACTGCAAACGTATCTCTTTCAACTGGAACTGACCTTGCAGGTAATTCAATTGGAACAATTCAGTCTGGTTCCACATTCACAGTTGACAACACTGCCCCCACTGCCGCAATCACATACTCCCCATCTGGTCCATACAAACAAGGGGCTGAAATTACTATTACTGCAACATTTAATGAGACAATGAAAGGCTCTATTACACCAAAAATCATAATCTCTGATGAAAATACACTTGATGCAACTGACATGTCTACATCAGATAATATTGTATACACATACACTCACACAGTTGGTTCAGGTGACGGCACTGCAAACGTATCTCTTTCAACTGGAACTGATCTTGCAGGTAATTTACTAACATCAACACCTACATCCGGTTCCACATTCACAGTTGACAACACTGCCCCCACTGCCGCAATCACTTACTCCAGCCCAACTCCATACAAACAAGGGGCTGAAATTACTATTACTGCAACATTTAACGAATCTATGAAATCTTCCCCAATACCACAAATCTCAATCAACGCTCCTTCAAGTATTTCAAATGGTGAAATGACTAGAACTAGTCCTACTACTTACACATACTCTTATACAGTTGGTCCTGATGACGGCACTGCAAACGTATCTCTTTCAACTGGAACTGATCTTGCAGGTAATTTACTAACATCAACACCTACATCCGGTTCCACATTCACAGTTGACAACACTGC
>Ga0075476_10000283_pt1 | contig 21975 bp, 8 predicted proteins | sample DEB08_DNA_5_FD_76339 | JGI IMG/M metagenome (GOLD analysis project Ga0075476, IMG submission 76339) | Aqueous microbial communities from the Delaware River and Bay under freshwater to marine salinity gradient to study organic matter... | ecosystem: Environmental > Aquatic > Marine > Coastal ...
AAAGATGAAGAAAATATTATTTCTAATTTTATTCTATATGAGAAGTAAAATTAGGACTAGAAAACGTAGTGGAGACATGGTTCATGACCTTGAGCTTCCTCCACCGTTTTCACCTCCTCGTTCAGCCCCTCAGTATATTTCGTTTTGCAACATCAGAAGAACGTAACCCTTCACAATTAACTGAAGAAGAATGGAGTGCTTTACAAAGAAAAGTTAGAAATATAACTTTTGAAATTAGACAACCAACCAAAGTTGTATTTAATTCGAGATGGCCTGAGAATAACATGGCAAAGGTAAAATTGGGATTTCCTATGGTAGCATTACCAAGTCTATCTCAATTAATTCCATAATTCCAAAAATAAGCGATACAATAGTAGCAGTAAATAAAGCTAACAGCTCTATTAAATATTTATTAGGGACAATTGTATCTAGGACAAAACCTCAAGGTCAATTTATAACTCATGGATTTATCCTTAAAATTAAAACCCCAGAATCACCAGATCTTGTTGCTCTTCAACCATTTTTTTAAACCTAAATAATAGTAATTTCGATATCGTAGTTAAAAATGAAGAGAAAGTAAAAAGAATTAAAGAGTAAACTAAATAAAAAAATTTTATTTATTAATAAATGGGCAATTCAATCTCAATAATTAAAGAAACGCGAAAGTTTAATCAGTTAGCTAAAATAAATCCGAAAGATGTTGATATATTTTCATTAAAGGGTAAAAGATATCCTTGTCGTATAGTTTCTGTGTATGATGGGGATACATGCACAGCTCTTTTTAAGATGGATAACAAATATGTTAAATTTAAAGTAAGAATGTTAGGATATGATTCACCAGAATTAAAGCCTCGTTTAAATATTCCAGATCGGGAAAAAATTATAGAAAATGCTATTATTGCAAAAAAAGCTTTAATTACAAAAACTGAAAACCAGAATATAATTTTATTATGTGATTCATGGGATAAATATGGTCGTCTACTAGGCACTTTATATGATGGGGATTTAAATATTAACAATTGGATGATAAAAAATGGTTACGGTTATAAATATGATGGAGGAAAGAAAAAAAAATGATTTAATATATATATATGAATAAATTTTTAGTTGGAACCTCAGGATATATTGGGTCTAAAAATCAGTGGTTATCAATACCAAACTTAAATTGTTTAGAAGTTAACTCAACCTTTTACAGACTTCCTACAGAAAATTCTATAAATAATTTATTATCACTAACACAAAATCCAGAACATAAAGATTTAGTATTTTCTGTTAAAGTATCAAGATTTATTACTCATATAAAACGATTTAATGATTGCAAAGAGGCTTGGGTAAAATTTACTAATTCTATAAAAGGATTAGGTAGTAAACTTAAGGTATTTTTATTCCAAACCCCACCATCATTTAAGTATAATAAAATAAATTTTGAACGATTAAAAAAATTAACATTTTTACCTAAAACAGGGTCCAACTTGAATATTGTCTTTGAATTTCGAGATAAATCATGGTTTAATAAAGAAGATGTTGTTAAGCTTTTTAAACGAAATAATTGGGTAATTGGCGGGACTGTTATAAATTCAAAAGGATGGTTAGGAACGATGCCCGATGGAATTCATTTACCCACGAAAACTGCAAATTGTTGTTATTTAAGGATTCATGGTGGACGTGGATATAGAGGTAATTATGATAAAAAGCAACTGAAAAAAATTATGGTAGCTATGGATAATCAAAAATGCGGAATTAACTATGTTATATTTAATAATGTATTTTTCTCGGACAGAGGTAAAACATGTAAAATTAATAAAAAAAAAATTAGATATGCTGCTTTGTGTAACGCTGAAACCTTTGGTAATTTAACAAAAAAAAGGAAATCATATTAATTTTTAATCTAAGTTTGTGGACTCAAATATTTTAGCTGCATTCTGACTTTCAAACCCTGTTCTTCCATTTTTTCTTTGAACAAATTCTATAAATGAGTATGGAACTTTAAATGTGCCATCTTTAAATTCGAAATCTATCAGGTCTGCCTTAATACTAAATTGTAATAAATTTTTATCTTTACTAATTTGAATTGGGTTTGTAGCATTATTTATTTTAAACTCTGGATAATCCATTATTATTTGTCGTTGAGCTTCATGAATATCAGATACTAAGAATGCAACATGATTGATTTGATTTTCAAATAGTAATGTCCATGCTAAATACTGATTTTCTTTTAAAATATCTTGATAAAGTTTGTAAGTTGGTTTCTCTCTATTATTCATTAACGATTTCAAATCTTTTAAAGTATATGATGCGTTGGTATTTTTATGTAATAGATTATTTTTGAGGTTGAATTCACTAATGAAGAGAGAAGGTTTTGATTTGTGAGATAACCATCTACCTAATACATTATTATTAAATTGATATTTATCATTTTCTAAAGTATAATTATTTTTAGTATATTCGTCAATTAATGGACTAAAATTAAATGATCTAAAAGCATAATGGTCTAAGCGATAACATCCATTAAACATCTTATTTGAGAGAATATTAAATTGTTTTGAGGAATTTAAAAATTGTTGTAGTTTATTCATTTAAAATTGATAATATACAATTATATTTATTTTAACGTAGAAGAGATGGATTTACCAAATGAAATATGGCTTATTGTATTTAGTTATACTGATACAGAAGGCCTTTGGATTATTTTGACTTATATAAATAAAATTAATCCAGATAAATGCAATAATCTTTTATCTCTAATATTAAATGATACTATTAGAGATAATTTAAAAATTAAATTAATGTGTGATATAGTTTGTAAGCCATATAATTTTCGAAATGCCAATAATTATATGAAATTAAGAAGAGATTGGATGATTTTATCTAACAAAGATATCAAACAAAATAAAAATGCGTTTGTATTTAAGTCTAGTTTATTAAAGAGTAATCTTTTCAAAGATAAAAAGGATTATAAGTTATTTAAACACCTAACATATGACCGGTATGATGAATATTTTGAGGATGAAAATAAATGTTTAGATGACGAATTAAATTATTATGATAATAAAATACCATATAAATTAGTTGAAAAATATTTGAGAAATTTAAATTTGTATAATTTTAAATATTTTAATAAAGTATAAGAATGATTGAATATGAGTTTATTTTTAAAGGCAATTGTTCTGTAAAATCTAGATTTGACAATTTATCTAGAAGAAATTTAATTTATTTAAATTTCGATAAAGTTACAGATATTATAGCATATCAAACATGGTCACAAGACACTTTATTTGCCAATAAAGTAGAACGACGTGTTAGAGAAATGAGCCATTCAGAATTAATTGATTTAGTTGCAAATTATAATAGAGATTTAAATGACAATCAGGTGTATAGACCTTCTTGCGTATTTAGAGATAATGATAATAATACCTTTTTTGCATCATTAGTTAGTATGTATTCAAAGGAAGGAAATGATCATTCAACCGACGCACTTATGGGAAATGGACTAAATCATTCTTTTTTTTGTTTAACTTCCTATGATTCTTTTGAAATGGTAGTAGAAACAAATTTTTTCTCTGATTTAAAAAATGGAAAAGTTGTTGATTTTATTCCTGATGGAGATTATGATAATGTAAAAATGAATTTAAGTAGTATTCCTTTAGAAAATGAAAAATTAAATAGTATTTCTTTTAAAAATCCACTTAATCTTTTTGATTTAAAGGATAGTGTTAAAGTTGATCAAAGTAAATATATGTTATCGGATTTAATAAAAAATAGTTCTAAACAAATACCTAAAATACCTAAGATTGGAAAACGTAAATATAACTACATATTTGAAGGGAGGGGAAATGTAATTAAATTACAAAATGGTAATAGATATCAGTTGCAATTATCAAGTGATGAAGTAATAACTGCTTATCAAGATTGGAGTCATGATACAAGAGAATTAAATACAAATTCTAAGAGGCAAATTAAAAATATAACATTAAGTGACTTTGTTAGAGGTGTTAAAAATTATAATAATGTTTTACATGATAAATTTGGAATTTTAAAGATTTTTAGTTTTACCCCAACTATTTTAATAGAAATTGAAGGGGAACATTATTTTGCAGTTATGGAAGAAGTTAAACATTCTCATTCTGTTGAGGGAGAGATTGTAAGAATGACGGTTGATTTAGATAAAATAACTGGAATTGATAGTAAATCTTTGCCTACAGGAACGAGTATTAATATTTACATGAATATAGATGAATTATCAAGTGACTATAGCGATTTTATTTCAAAATATGCTGGATTTTTGTATTCTAATGGAATAACTATGCTTTCACTTTTGGGTATTGCAGATGAAACATTTGACCCATATTATTACCTATATGGTGTTCCTGAAGAGGTTCTAAATGGATTAAAAACTGTAGATGAATATTTCGATGAAAATGGTCTTCCAGAACAAATTCTTTCTCAAGGAAAGATAATTGAATGTTTAACTGAAACTACTCAAGTAAATGTGGTAGAAAATAATGGAACTAATAAGTATGTCTTTAATAACTCAAATGAATATGTTGAAAATAAGATTTATGGATTATCAAGTGGCACTTATATTTTTAAAAATATATCTGAAAGTCATCCTATGGCAATACTTAATGCTGGTAAAACTAATTTAATTACTTATTCAGGTGATTCTGCTAAAAAATTAACAAAATCTGTCTCAGGCACTACAGCGGATGATTCGTATGATTTCTATTGGGGAGATATTACTGTAACTGTAATTGATAGATTTGAACCAATAAGTGTTTATTGTTATTATCATGGGTATATGGGAGGGGAAAATTTATTTAAATATGAATCTAAATGTGTTATATCTAGCTTACAAGAATCAGAATCTAGACAAGAGTTAGAGGCTGAACCTGAATCAAGGCCCCAGTTAGATGCTAATCCAGATCCTAATCCGGAACCTAAACCTGAACCAAGACCTCCACTTGAGCCCTTACCGGAACCGGAACTTGAACCTGAAACAAGACCCCTACCTGAACTAGAACCTGAACCTGAACCTAAACCAGATTTACCCTTTATTTCACCTGAACCTTTTAGAAATAGAATAACTGTTGCTAATGATGGGAATAATAATCGTTATTTAATAAATGGATTCAGCTTAAATGAAATTTTAACATTTCCTCCCTCTATGGAAAAAGGGAAAGTTTATTTGTTTGATCAATCAGATAGGTCAAATGAAAATCACCCTATAGGATTTTCTTATGATAAAGATGGAACACATAGTGGTGGAAGTGAGATTCCGCAAATAAATGGAACAGAATTTTCTTCAAAAGGAACTGCTGGAATTGATTTACTTACAAGAGTTAAAATAGGATTAGAGGTTGAAAGTGAATTTTTAAACTATTATTGTAAAAACCATGCAGGTATGGGTTATTATTTTCCTTTAGTTGGAATTGATACAGGACTTATTAGTGTAATTGATTTACATAATGAAGGTTATAGTGATCCAAACTCGATAGGTAAACCTAAGTCATTAAGAATAAAGAAAAAAAAAATTAATTTTAAAGAAACGGTATTTGATTCGGGATTGAATAGGGTAGAATGTGCTATTATTATTGCATATGGTGCTCAATTGAGGGAAGGAATAAAAGCGGTATTGCTAACTGAAATATTAATTGAAATGTTGGAAAGCGAGAGAAGCATTTATTATGAAGTGTTGGGTAAGTCTTCTGATAATACTGATGGTAATCCTAAAGGCGATATTATAGACAGAGAACCTCTATCTGAAGAAGAGAGAGAAAGACTTTTGGATCAGTTCAAAATTAAATATCAAGAATTAAAAGCATATTATACAATAAAGAGACCAGACCTTGTTCCTGAAGAACTTGAGAAAGTGATTGATACATACTATCAAATGATGGCTGAGGAAATTGTAAATGACATATTGTCTTTCCGTAAAACTGCCTTAGATGAAAATGGTGAAAAATTATTTGATGATAAAATATTAAATGGTGAATTTAAATTACGTGGTTTACAAGATTCAGTTTATGAGCTTTTAAAATTAAATGGAAGATCTAATATAGATTTTAAAGGTGAAGACTTAGGTAAATTGACTATTAATGATTGGTATGCATCGCTCACACCAGGCACTAAGATGGAAGGTAAAATAAGTATAAATGGAGATCTAGATAAGCCAATTAGTCTTGTAAATTCAAATGGGGATGTAATATTGTCGATAAGTGAAGAAGCTATGACTGAAATTAATTTTGATTTAGAAGTAATAGGTAATACTGATTTGGGACCTGCTCAGACAATTCGTATGCCAAAAGATTTATCAAATACAGAATTAAATGAACTAACAACAGAAAAAATCAGACAACGTATAGAACGTGCAAATGAGGCTTGGAAGGAGAGGGCACCCGACGCGGAGTATGAAATATCCGCAGCTGGTGCTCCAGCAGCAAGAGGTAGAAGCAACGCAATTGTAGAGAGTGATATGGGTGATATACTAGATAATTTTAAAAAAATGCGAGTAGCTAGTCAAGAAAATACAAAACCATCTAGAGGATTAGAAAAAACTGTGCGTTTTGGAAGTGAACCGGTTATTAATTCCATGGAAAATATTTACTTTGAACGGTTTGATATTAATAAAATGTTTGAATTATCCAGTGTAGATACTGTTATTGATCGTTTAATAGATCTAAATCGTTTATCACTCCGAGATAGTATAGAATTAAAAAAAAAATTAAGAGAACTAAGTTTAGATTACCTAGATAGGGTAGGTCAACGACTTGTAAATCCATTTATTGATAATGAACCATCTTTAAAGGACATGCTAAATGATATTACTGATATTCTATTAGATTTACCAGATGGTGGGCTTCCACCAAAAGGTTCTCTCCAGGAAGGTCCTGTTGGATCAGGGGAATTGATTCTTTCTTTAGCAACAGTTAATTCAACTGCCAATAGATATGATAATTTAAAAGCTTTACAAAATATATATGATGCAACTCTAGATTTAAAACCACCGAATCCTTTTAAAGTATTAGATAGCGACGATGTCGCAGGTTCTAGACTAGAAGCAATTGATAAACCTTTAACTGATTTATTAATAAATATATCACAAACATTTAATATAAATTCATCCGATGTAATTGATTTATTTAATGATGCCTTTACTAAAGCGCTTCAAAATGTTTCACCTAGTTCTAATTTGGCAGAAATACTTAATGATTTTGTAACCTCTACTGGCGTGGAAGGTATTGAGGGTGGGGAATTACTTATTGATAGTTTATTTTTAAAAAGAGTTGATGGTAAGGTACCAATTGACAGATATGTTGAGAAAAAATTTATCAAATCTTTGAAAGATGAATTAAGAAATAATGTAAATGAGAAAGCTACCCAGAATAAAGATAAATTGGATTCAGTTCTAAGTGATGATGTGATAAAGGAAAACTTAGAAACAATCGAAAGTTATTTAGATTCTGTATCTGACTTACATCAATTTGAACGTGATGTAGATTTTGTTCGTAATAGAATTTTTGGAAATAATCCTACATCTGAACTTTCCAAGCTTAGGCTTGAGATAGCTAAAATAAGATTAGAATTAGAGGATTCTGCAATAGGTAGGGAAATAGAAAATGCTATTGAAGGGCAAATAGAAGGAAATCTATATTTTGATTCCTTATCCACTATTTTAACAATTGATAATCCTGTAATTATTGATACTTTTTTTGACTTATATAATAGTTATAAGGTTATTCCAAATATTCGTAATCCATCTGGTAAAGCATTAGATTCCCTTATTGAGTCGATACAAGATGCCTATAAATTAATTTTTGATGGAAGTGAAGGTAAACCATCGGTCTATGATACAATTTTACAAGAATTTACTAATAATATTGAACAACGAGGAGAAGCCTTTGATTTTTCTGAATTTGTAAAACAGATTAATTTACAAGTTGGAAGTGAAGTTTCTAGAAATTTAAAGAAAGTTCTTAAAGGTAACGTTGAAAAATCACGTGAATATACCGAGGCCCTAAATGATACAGTTGAAGATGCAGCAGAAAAAGCAGCAAAAATATTAGAGGAAGCTTATGACGCTATTGATGAAAAGTATAATAAACGTGGAATAGAAATTATGGAAGAAATAATACCATAAAAAATCTAATTAGATTGTATAAACTAAATGCAAAACTCGGAGTTCGAGTTTATACTAAAAGGAAAAGCAATTGTGAATGACAAAATTACAATTGCTTTTAAACCCAATAACAATAATGTTTTACTCTTTCAAAATTGGAGCTATAAAACTCCAGAATTGAATAAAGGAGATATGAGTATGTTTACTTTACCAGCAGACAGATTTGTTTCAATTGTTTCACAGGTAAAGGAGTATCAACCAACATGTGTTTTTTTAAATAAAGATATGGTGCCTTACATATTTGTGGTTGATAAAATTAACTTTAATCAAAAAGAAAATTGCATTATGCTTACTGTAAATTCTAACAAACTTTTGCATTCCGAAATACCCCCAGCCGCAACTTATGAAAACTGTAGAATAAGTTTAAGCACGTTGCCTTACCATTTTATTGATCAAAACCAAATTTTATCGTATAAAGGTATTCCATTTGGAAAAGGAAAAGAAATAACTGGTGTATTTGATGATAGAAAATATAAAAAAACTCCGTTCTATAGTTTTATTTATAAAGATTCAGGTGTTTTTAATACAAATAATGATGTATTGACAATTGATGTGAAGAATGTAGCTTCACTGATTGCTTATGAACAGTGGGATATTAATTCAGTAATGACTAAAGAAAAAAGAGATGCAAAATGTGTGCACTTTTTTGATTTGATAAAAAATGTGGAAGACTATAATGAAAAATATGGCAAAGAAAACGAAGGTTATTTATTTACCCCTACGGTGAGTTTGATAATTAACAATAAAGAGTATTTGGGCGTTATCACCGATATGTATTTTTTAGAAGATAGTGATAAGAAAATTAATTTACAGGAACTTTTGATGTATAAGTCTATAAAAGATAAAGAAAATTTAAGAATTACAATTGATTTAAAACGCGTTAAAGATCATCTTGGTAATTATAGTCAACTTAATTTAACCAATTTGTCTTTACAATTTTATATGAACATAGATGATATTCCTGTTGTGGAAGAACCGCCGGTTGAAGAGGAGACATCGCCGGTTGAAGAGGAGACATCGCCGGTTGAAGAGGAAACACCGGTTGAGAGTTTCCTACCAGATAATGTTCCATTTGATTATACTATTTATCCAAATGTAGTTGATGTAGATTATATTGTATCTAATAAGAATGACAACACTATGACTATAGAAATAGATCAAACGCTTGTTTTACCCGATATAAAAGGTAATTATTTAAATACTATCACAGGTACCACACAGGATAAAGGTTTTAAATCAAAAGGGGATGAGAGTTCTAAAACTACTATTATTAATCGTGGAAAAATTGTTATTCTTCCGTTTGATAAGAAAAACAAAGGAGAAGTTTATTCAACTCCAGAGGGGCAAAAAAGAGCAGCTATGGTTATAGATGACAATATAGAATTTATAAATGTTGGTTTAATTGAAATTAAAACAAATTCTTTTGATGGTGATAATTTTTTGGACCTGAGAACTACGGATCCAACGATAATACCGATTGAGAGTGTTATTGCTACACCAAACGGAGGTAATTTGAAAAACGGTAATTTTACTCAAGATGATAATTATAGATTTACAGGATTAATACTTGTTGATGAATTTCATGTAAAAACCGAGAGAAACTTTACAATTATTGAAAACTTATTTAATAAAGGCCAAATTAGATTTAAAGGTCTTTTTAATCATTCACAGATAGGCTCGTTAAAAGACCAAAATGCAGTTTCTTGCATAAGATTTCTTAAAAATACAAAAGATTACGTTGAAGGTTTAATGCAAAGATATCCTTGGTCAGGAGAAGAATGGTCAGATATATATAGCTTCAACTATAATTATGAACAAAGAAGTGATCCTTATATAATCACTAAGCCTTCGGGATATGTTGATATTTATAGAATTCAAGGTCTTGGTGAAAATACAATTACAGCAGGTATTCAGAAATGTATTTACAATAATGTTGACTGTAAAATTATGATTAACAATGTGGTTAGTGGTGGTTCTCCTAAAACCAACGATATCAACGAAAATTTAAATTACAACTTAGATTGGAGTTTACAGGGAGGAAATTCTTCAACATATGGAATTATTCATATGGGTGATATTAGCACAACAGAATATGACGAAAGTGAGTTAACAGGAGAACTTGCTCTCTTTTCCAAATATGAATTAGCAACTAAAGAGTTTTTAGATGAAGAAATAGATATTATTAACAATGAAGATAATTCTCTTTTAAGAGCTGGAAAGTTTCAGAAACTTTATAAGAGCAATAAAATATCACAAGTTAAAAATGTTGTAGGCAATCTTGGTATTGTGGGAATTCATACAGTTATGAATTGGAATAAACATGAAAATTTACTTTCCACAAATGTGGTGTGTGGTATTAAAACCTTAATACAAAATACTTATGTTAAAGATGGTTTTGTAAATAGAGGTGCTACTATGATTGAAAATGTTAAAAATTATGGATATGGCGGACCTATTGCATGCATGGGTATTGATACTGTCGTATATAATATGTCGATGATTGCAATTAATTATATATTAAATAAATCGCCAAGCAATTTAAATCCATTAGCAACCAAAAATCAGGCTATTGGAATTAAAAATGTTATACAAAATGGGTATTCAAAAATGGGAGATGCATCCCGTATGAATTTACCACCTTTCCCGCCTGAGGGATTTGGACCAAGTGGTCCAATGATTATCACTTATGATAAATACAATAGACCTCTTACGGAAGCTCCATATGACCCACCTAGCAATGAGTTAACCTCGAAATTTACATTTAAATTCAGGGCGATTTGGGATGATTATGTAAATAGTGATTTTAGTGTGGAGAAACCAAAACAACTTATAAGAAATATTAATCATGTCTACAATCAAGGTCAAATATCTATACATGTTGTAAATAATATTGGGCATTCTGGTTCATTAGCGATAGGAGTTGATAGGTATGGAGGATATACATTTGATCCATCTATAATGGACTTGAATACTAAAGTGAGTAATATAAGTCCAATTGATACTACATACTATATTTTTAATTATGTTAAGTTTAATGTTAATAACTCTATTGTTTGGTCGTTTCCCAAAAAATCAAATTCTTCTCTAGATTCCTTTCTTATGAAAGATAAAACCGAAGTGGAACTGTTTGAATCAGGATGGCACTGGACCCAAACTAACCCAGTTCAAATGTATTATCTTTATAAGGGAAGTGACGCTGTAAGTAATACTGTTCACTTTCCTATGAATTGGGGGATATTATCAATTGACTTTGTAAACTCGGGGAGTTCTCGATATGACCAAGTGGTTTTTAACAAAGGAGGTTCTGCCTATGGAACTAAAAAATTAATATCAAGTTTGGGACAAATTCAAATTTTGTCACTGACATCTTCAAATGAACAAAAGTTGAAAGATGATGTTAAAACAGAGAAACATATCATGCATAACACTACAAGAAATCCGGAAATTACCCGATTACTATTAAATGATGATGAGGCTGAAAAAATCGATTTACCAATTTCAAATGTTAAATATGATCAAGTAACTGAGATTGCTGGTGTTGAAGTGAAAAACCTCGATGTAGAAATTTTATCAATTCACTCTTATGCGGATAAGCAGGATATGGCTAATAATAATATTCGTGGTTTTTGGACAAATGGAACTGAAGGTTCTGTAAATCACAAGTTCCCTTACATGCTGCTTCCATCTAATTTAATTAAAATGAATACGCATGTGTTACCAATCGATAGTGACTTTAGGAAAGAGTTTGACGAAAAGACTTCCCTATTTGGTAGAAGTAAGAAAAATGTATTGGATGATTTAATATCTCCTGGTGCAAGTTATGGTGTTTACAGAACTATTGATTATGGATGTGAAGCTCCAGGATTAGGTATGCTTATTTCATACACACAACCTATGCAAATTACAACTAATGAAGGAGAGATTATTAAGAATACTACCCCTATGGAAGACACTAATTATCGAGAAAGAAATATATTTTATAGATTGCTCAATTTCGATCCTACCTTTATTGAGTATATTAATCTTGTAACAACATTTTACAAAGGTCTTGGAAAAAGGAATGATATAGTTAGTAAAGGTGGTGTTTTGGATGAGGATGAAATGAAGAAAAATTTGGAAGAGTTGCTTCGTGCACGAGATGCACAAAAAAGACAAAAAAAAATTAAGGATGCAGTTAAAAATTATGGACATGTTTCTAAATTCCCTTGTTTTGATGAGGATATGGTAGATACATGGTTTGAACAATTTAGCGCATTAAGAGAGAACGGTGACTGGCGAGATGCAATACTGGGAGAGAGAAGTATTGTTAAAAAATGCGTAGATAAACAGAACTTTAAGTTTTTAAAATTAGCATATAAGATGGGTATGCAATGTAAAAACCCTGATAATATGTTGGATTTTGTTAGCTTTAGTAATGGTGAAATGCTTCCTCAAAATAATTATAATGGTGGAGGTTCTGAAACTGTTACATTACAACGTGGGTTTGATGAGTATTTTAGTGCTGATAGTTTACTTCCATCTTACAGGTTCAAATATTATTTGCAAAGTCATAATAAAGGACGAACAGATACGTGTAAAAAGTATAATGCTTCAAATTCACCACGAGATTGTAATAATAATTTTGTAATGGAAAAGATATGGAGATATTTAATTAGTGATTATCCAGATGGACCTCAATTGAAAAATAATAAAGACCCCTATTGGGAATATATTAACTATGAAAGCTTAAGAAGTCAATTTGCAAAGGTAATTGATAACGAAGATGTTAATATCTTTCTCTCTGACGATGAATGGCAATCATTACTTTATTTGAAGGATGACAGATATGAATTTTTCACTCAATTTCAAGAAATGCAGAAAAAATATATGTATAAATATCTTCCTTATACTGAGGGAGTAACGGACGAACAGAATGATTTTATTAATTCCAATATTCTTTCTGAAAAATTAGCTGGACGCGTCATTCAATCTCCAAGAATTGTTTGTAGTGACATGGCAAGATATCTATTAAATGTTGGTATTTGTAAACCTGACGAGATGGATGAAAATCAGGAAAGTAATATGATTGGGTATTACGATAGAACTACTTCATTCCCTCATATTGCAGATGATGAAGGAAAAAGCATTATTCATAAAGATGGTATTAATTTTTATCCAGCAGTTACGATGCAAGGAAGTTTTATAAATAAACGCACAGGCGAACAAGTAAACGGAAGTCTAGAAGAAGGGGGAAGTGTAGAAGAAGGGTTTATGTTTGATGGCTATTCCGAGAGCAAGAAAGTAAGGAAGTTTGAAGATATAATGGGAAGTAATACCTTTTACACTTATGATACTCCAGCTACATATGTATACCCACCATCTTTTATATGGGAACCAATTGATTTATATTTAGATGAGCGCGATAATTATTGTATGTATGGGCGTATAGATGGAGAAGAAATAGCGTATTGTAAAAAATACTACAAATATCCTACAGAAGAACAAGGAGGTTTAGTTGATCTTATGATACCTTGGAATGGTAAAAAATATTATCCTAGACGAGAAGGACGACCAGGATTTTGGAGTTGGGGAAATGCGTATGGTTATGTTAAGAATAATCGCCCATTAAGAAATTATCTTGCTTATGGTCAAACACCAGTTTATCCGCCTCCTTATGAAAATATATTTAATTCCTTTATTGAAGTTAAACAACTTTCAGGTGATGGCCCACCTCCTGAGCCAGAGCATCAAAATGTTGAGGTTGGGATACCAAAGATTAGTGATAGATTTTCTATAAGAGATGAAGAAGTCGAAGAGATTAAAATAAGTGCTCCTTTGTTTAAAGACCAAAGTTATTCTCCAACAAATACTCTTTCAACAAAATTACCTTATTTTATAGGTGAGAAAACATATGGCAAGGTAATTCTTACCAACATAGATGCAGACTTTGGTGGAAATGATGAAGGAATTTATGGTCCTTTACGTCCAACTGTTGCTTGTTATGGTGGCGTGGAGAATAATGTTACTGCAACAAATGAGAATGAAAGTAATGATTATAAATTTCCATCGGATTACCGAGCTGTTCATAATTTTAAGCCTTACGCTTATACGCCTACTTTACCAGCGGCATTCAATCCACAATTTATCGAAGCCAATATCTTCAGTAGTATGAGTTCAATATTAGAAGATTATAATAGTGAACAAAACGATGAAGATAAGTTTAAATGGGTTCCTCATTCGCAGGGAATTTTTACTCCTCTATCGGATTTTAATATGTTAGAACAATCTGCTATGTATAATCATAAAAAGGACGAAGTATGGTGGAGATGGAGTGACACATTTAAGACTAATGTCAACGAATATGCTCAAAGAGTGTTATGTGGACGCGAGGATATAGATAATGACCAACTACCAAGTGATAGTTTTTCTGTTTCAAGAGGAAATCAAGTAATAGAAAGTCCATATATTATAAAGAATTACCGACAAAAGGGAAGGTATTTTGTTAGACAAAATGAGTATCCCTCTGAAGATAGAGTTTACGATATTTATTTCACAGATACTAAGGAAAATAAATTAAATAACCCACCTTTTACAGTTAAATCTGTTGATGATATGCGTTTACATTTAAATGGTGGTCATAAATATAAAACAGGAAATGTTTATTACGGATTTACTCACGAATTGAAAAATCTTCATAGTCATCAGCTTTATAATACTTATTATATGATTGATGGTCCTTACTCAATTTACAAAGCATTCCAAAAAATGTCGGTTTTAAAGGGTGCAGCAAGTTTGGATGAATTGAAAAAAATAGAGAAATCTGTTTTTGAGCAGTTATTTAAGTATAGATCTGAATTATATGAAGAAAGAAGAAATAAATTGAAAAATTTGATTACTGATACTATATTCAAAGCCTTTAATATTGCTGTTACAATTTTAATAATTTTTTAAACTAAAAATTTTTATATATATTTTATCTTTTTAATATGTATAATGAATATTGATAACTGCAAATTCCTTTTTTATTTGACGGGTAAGTGTTTTCTATCTAAAGAAACAAATGCTAAGTATCTTTATGTTAAACATTTTAAAAATATGTTATGTTATCAGGGATGGGATAAAAACACACCTTATTTGAATGCATCGAAACGTAAGACATTTTCCTTACCGGTTGGTCAATATGTGAGTGCGTTTAATTTTTACAACAATAGACATCCTAATAATCCACATACACCTACCTTAGTTTTAAAAATTAATGGAAATACTACGATTGTAACTATAGAGGATGTTATGATTAAGGCAAATAAAGACAGTGAACAAGAGTTGGTCCTTAAAATAAATGATAATTATGAAACGAATTCTACTAATAAAACCCTTAGTATTGATGGAAGCTCTATGAAGTTAGATGATATAGAAAATAATAGTGATTTGGAGGTTATGAACATGGTTTGTGAATTAATGATAAGCTCTATGAGTTATAAATATTTAAATCATGATAAATATCTTTCTAATCTACAAGTCCCATTTTCTAAAAAGGAATATGAACAAAGATACAGCGTGTTTGGAGGACTTTTTAGTTATTCAGGAAAAGGTCATATAAATTTAAATTTTCTGTTAGAGGATGAATGTGAAATAACAAGAGATGGTGAAGATTTTATTTTAAGCATTAAAAAGAATTTATGCGGATTTCAAGTTTGGCATCAGAGTTGTGTAGAACTCAACAAGATCGAGACAAGAAATGTATATAATGTTCTTCCAAGCCAATTTCAGTCTATAATGAATCAACATGGAACTATGATTGAAAATTTTGGCTTTAAAATAAATGAAATGGGATTTCAACCTACATGCATATTCCGGGTTGATAATGGATCAAAATTATATATTGGCGTTATTAAAGATATAGAAATTGACCATTCCTTTCAAGGATTTGAAAGTGGTGGAAACATATCAACTAATAAAATTAGATTATCTACCGCTCAAACATCGGGAAATTTAGGTGGTAGAAAGAATAATATTGCTTTGAAAGAGAATGACTTACCATTAGGAACTCATGCTATTTCTATGCATATAGATTCTTCTGAATTACCATGGGGAGTTGAGCCAACTTCATCAACTGTATCTAATTCATCCAATGAATGGTTTAGTGGTTCATCTCCTGCATCTAATACACCTAATGTCACGGGATATGGGGACGGTATAAATGCTCAATTAAATGAATTAGTGCGTGTATATAAAGAATTTGATGCAACCTATGATAGTAGTGATTTGTCAAATAGTGAAGAATTTTTAAGCGGACCTGAGATGGCAACTCTTATCCAATTGGCTTACACCGTATCAGTTGAAATGGGTGTTAGTTTATATCAACAATATTTAAGTGATTTGATAACGTGTCTTCATACTGAATTAGAAGGTGATGCTTGTAAAAAAGCAGATGAAACAGCAAATACTGTTGCTAATGAAAACCTAGATTTAGATTTAGTAACACAATCTGATGGTGATACAAAAAGCACAGAGGATATTATTTTAAATGACTTTAAAAAATATGGTTTAGGACTTGCAAATTTTATAGCGTTAGATAGAGGATTTAGGTTCGTTACGGCTTTATTTTCAAGTTCTGGAAGAGCAGAAATAGGTTCTTTCCTTAGGGGTATAGGACCATCTTTAAATAATGGATGGAAAAGTTTTTTTAATTCAGGAGTTGGTAGATTTTTTACAGGACGTACAGGGTTTAGTTATGATGTTTCGGTAGAATATTTTTCTGGACTTGGAGATTTAGGTTCCGGTGTTGATAAGGCGTTTAGCAAATTGGATCCCAGTGGTGAATACCGAAAAGAAATAAGTAAAGGTAAAAAGGTTGCAGAAGGTAAGAAAGCAGAATTTAGAGAGAGAACTGGCTATCCTGGAGATAATGCGAAACCCGAAAAAGTTGAAGAGTGGAAAAATGAGACAGCTATAGATGAGGAAGGGAGAAGAGTGAGTGTTACAGATGAAAATAATGAAAAACGTTATTTAACAAACGAAGAATATGAAAAAATGCAATATAAAAATACAGTTTATGAGGAGGTCGATCCAGAAGTTCTTCGAGATTTTAATCAAAATGTATTAGATACTTCTATCGAGATTGAAAGAGACGTTGATTTTGCAACTGATTTGGGAACTGAAATTTCTGACTCAATTGTTGAAATGAGAAACAATTTAGTAAAGGTTGGTAAAGTAGTTAAAACAGAAACTGGAGAATTGGTGTTATCAGAAGCAGGTGCAGTGGCAGCAGAAGCAGGAGAGGTTGAAGCAGGAGAATTGTTCGGACAAATAGCAGAAGATGTATTAAAAGTTGCCGAATTATAAAAAAAGATACTATTATTATTATTTTTGTTATAAATTATTCTATTCATATATTTTATAACAGATAGCCTATGGCGTTTAATAGTGAGATTGAATTTGAATTTTTACTACTTAACGTAGATTTTTCTGTTGAGGAGTTTTACGATTATGAGAATAATACTGTAAAAACACGCGTTACAATTAATAACCCAAATAATATTATCTCTTATCAGACATGGACAAGTAGTTCTACTTATATTAATGGTCAGGATAGAATGGTTATTCCGTTAAATGGATATAATTTTGTTAAAACGATTAACATGTATAATGAATCTGTTTCTGATATTTCCATTTATAAACCAACATGCGTTTTGCGCGTTGGCGATCAAAAATATTTTCTTACTGTAGAAAAATTCAATCATAGTGGTTCCCCACTAGATAGAGATGATTCCACTAGTTTTAAAGACTCCATTTCAACATCAAATGGTATTTCTTTTGTCTGCACGAATAATTTTACAAATTTAAATGAAAATCGTAATGGAAAAAGAATGCAGAAGGTTCCTGAAGGACAGCATAATGGCAAGTTCAACTTTAGTCCTCTTAAGTTCAAACATATCGACCATAATGATGTTTTAAAATCGTTTTTAGAGGAGAATGGCAGGAAATATATAAACCATGATTCGAAATCAGGAAAAAAATATGGAATGGGTGATATTGAACATATTCTTTATCATTCTTTGTCAGTTGATGGGAAGACAAATGAGAGAAGAAAGGATTACAATTTTATATTAGAAGACAATTGTGATATTACCTTGAAGAATAATAAAACAACTGTTATCACGATTAAAAATCCTAAAATGATTAGTGTATATGAAGATTGGAATGAAGACTCTGGAGAGAATAACAATCATCATAAGAGAGATTTTAATAAGATAACGGCTTCTCAATTAGTTCAACATGTGGATAAATTTAACAATAATACGAATCTTGACCATGAGCATTCAACAAAATTGGCTCAATTCAACCCTACTGTTTATTTAGAAGTGAATACAGACCAAGGTGTTATGCCTTTTATTTCCATTATTAAGAAAATGACGATTAATCATAACTCATTAGATAGCACTTCTTTAACTCTTCTTCAAGAAGCTGATACTATTTTTACGATTGAATTAGAAAATAATCGCATGATTGATCCAAATGGAAATATTTTAAGTAATCCTACAACTATGACAAACAAAAAGATTTTTATGAATATCGACTCTGCAAGTGCTGGTCTTGAAATCAATTCGCAAAGTAATATGTTTTACTCTGTTGGTTTGTTTGCTTTGGCCGATGGTGCTATAAACGGTAATATTGACCTTAATCGCATGTTTGGTGTGGAAAATTTAACAGAAAATATTGATTTAATAGTTGCAGAGAGTGGTATTTATGATACAGTAACAACTTCATCATTAGCTCTTGATAGTGGTATTATTGAATCAGCAAAAAGCTCATCTTCTCAAAAACAGAATGCTTTACCAGCTCTAGCACCTGTTATGAAAGTTGAGCCTGAGCCAGTCAAAAAAGCTCAATCTGAGCCTGTGAAGAGGACATTTACTTCCTTGGAAAAGATGTTATTCGGTGAACCTATCGATACGATATCAGAGCGCAAACCTAAGGTTGAAACTAAAAAACAGGATATTGTTATCTCTAAGGCGGATGAACTGGCTTTTGAACCTACGGAAGCACCTCAACTAACGGAACCAGTATTTTCTGACGAAAGAACTGGACCACCTGTTTTTAATTTCAAAGTTACAGTGGATGAAAATGGTGTTTTTGTTCTTGATGGGGATGTAGCGCCTTTTTTGAGATTTAGCACTAAATGTAAGTATGTTTTTGACCAAAGTCACGAAAGTAATGCAGGCAAGCGTATTTTATTTGGTCGTGAAAATGGTCAAATTCAATATTTTAGTGATAAAATTATAAATAGTAAGGCTCTACCTGGAACACCATATTCAAATGTTACAATTAACATGGGTGATTCTTTTGATGTTACTAATTTATATTATTATTGGAAAGGCACTCCTGATAGTGGAAACGCAATTGGTATTATTAACCATTCCACTATTCGCGGCTCGGGTGTTCCTCCTAAATTATGGGTTTCTTTAGTAGGTATGTTATACCTTTTTAATGTTAACCAAAATAGAAACGCCTTCCTTTCTCTCATGGGTGAATATGATAGTGGCACATCAACTAATAATAGTAAATCAATCAAGCAAAGGAAAAAAGACCTTTCTTCAGAGTCAACAACTGTGAAACGTTTTTATACTTCTAGTATAACAGATGGGTTTACTAGTTATATACCAAAGGTTAATTTGGAAATACCTGGTAATACTATTTCTGTTAGTCAAAGCTCTTTTCTTTTAACTCAAGAAGAAGAGTTTTTATCTGTGGAATACTTTAAAAATAATTCTTCTAAACTGGATACAATTTATCTTACAGACCAAAGTAAGAATCCTGTTGAGATCTCAAAAATGCATTATGATGCTATTAAATCTTATATTGGCGAATGCAAATTTCCTAACTTTTGTTATGTTAAAATTAGACCTTCATATTTAGAACAATCCCAAATTAAATTAATAAAAGAATATTATGGATGGGAAGCAGTTCCTATAGTTAAAAAAGAACGTAAAGATCCATCCAAATTTACAATAAAGTTGCAAGGCACCCAGTATTCTAGTGATAGTTATATCGACATGTACCCAATTAACTTTAATATTGAAGTAAAAAAAATCAGCGAACTTTCTGACATAGAATTTATGTATGTGCATTACATCAGTAATACATATGGTATTAATCTAGATGAGATAATTAAGGAAAATTTAGAAGAATTTGAGGATGCGGATTACCTAAACGGTGTTGATACATTTGTAAACTTTGTTACAGGAGAGAAAGGTCGTAAAATACCAATTTCTGTTTTTCAGATTAGATTTGCTGATATGAATTATTTGGGTTCTAAATGGATTGATTTAAACCCATTACAAATCTTTAATCCTAATATAAAGGGAGGTTATAAGCAATTGCATGATCTTAATCCAGTAGAGTTAGATACAATTGAATATCTTATTAAAACAGGTAATCTAAATATTGGAGACCTTATAAAAGATGATATTAGCGATTTTGATAATAAACAAAATAGAATAGTTTTAGATGACCAAAGTTCTTTCATTGATGAAGCTTCTAAGCAAAATACGCTTAATAATCCTGTAACAGTTGAAACCGATGAAATGACACTTAAAACGGTAGCTACTTTTACTTTTGGTGATAAGGATTACCCAGGCAATTATTATATAAATATGTCACCAATTACAGGAGGTGGTATAAAACAATTACAGAGCCTTAGTCTTGAGGAACTACAATCTATTTTAGATGCTATAAATAATGAAGGATTTGATGTAGATCCATTAATAAAACCAACTAGTAGTGAATTGGCTACACTTTTAGAGATAAGCTCTGTAAGCTCTGTTGGAGAGAAAGTAATTACTGGTGAGCAGGGAGATTTATATTTGGAAAAACATGTATCAGATATGTTAATTAATATAAACGGCAAATCATATCCAGGTTCTGATTTTATAGATATGCGTGCTATTACAGGAGGTCGTATAACTAAGTTAAGTGGTATTACTCCAGTTGAACATGCATATATTAAATATACTGTAAAGAAGTTAAATCTTAACTTTCAGGCCTTTTTAAGTTCTGATTATGATACTTTAAGTAATAGAAAAGTAAATAGCGGGTCTCTCTTAAAGGTTAATAATTCTTTTGGTCAGAGCGATAGTGCAAATAAAGAATACACAATATTTAATGGTAAATCGTATCCAAGCGGTGATTATGTTAATATGGCCGTTCTTAATAGCGATGAGGGTGTTAAGAGGCTTAGCGAGCTTACAAGTAACCAAATAGAGGAGTTAGAAAATGAAATTGTTGAGAATGAGTTAAAGATTGATAATATAATTCAAGATAATATTAGTGTATTTGATATTGTTACATCAGATGGTTATCATTATCCTGCAAATTGCGAAATTGTAATACCTATTAATATGTTAACAGACACTCAGGTTGATCAATATATGGTTGGTAAGAAAGAAGGAGCAGAAATTTTAAATGTTTCAGTTGAAACGGAGGAGGATTGGAATAAATACTTCGGATTTCCTAAGCGTTTTGTGGAAAATGAAGGTTCAGTTAAATTAGAATTTATAGATTCTAAGTTTGTGACAAACTCTAAAGGTTTTGGTAGAAGAACTAAAGAAGATAAATATTTAAATTCGTTTTTAGAAGGAACGTTTCTACCAAATAATGAACAGACTGTCGATGAATATGCTCAAAGGATGCCAAATAATGAAATGACGATGGAGGATCAAGCTCAAAATATACCATATGGAGTAGAGACTGATCAAGCTCAAATGATACTAGATGGAGTAGAGACTGATCAAGCTCAAATGATACTAGATGGAGTAGAG
>Ga0075476_10000285_pt1 | contig 21870 bp, 16 predicted proteins | sample DEB08_DNA_5_FD_76339 | JGI IMG/M metagenome (GOLD analysis project Ga0075476, IMG submission 76339) | Aqueous microbial communities from the Delaware River and Bay under freshwater to marine salinity gradient to study organic matter... | ecosystem: Environmental > Aquatic > Marine > Coastal ...
GCAATTAAGTCTGGTGGTACTACAAGAAGAGCTGCAAAAATGGTCATACTTGATTTAGACCATCCTGATATTGAAGATTTTATTGAATGGAAAGCAATCGAAGAAGATAAAGCAAGGGCACTCATTGCAGCAGGATACCCAGCTGACTTTAATGGTGAAGCCTATGCTACTGTTTCTGGCCAAAACTCAAATAACTCAGTTAGAGTTCCAACAGAATTTATCAAAGCTGTCGAAGAAGATGGGAACTGGGACCTCATTGGAAGAACTGATGGATCAGTTATAAGAACTGTCAAAGCTCGAGATCTCTGGAATAAGATAGCTGATGCAGCATGGAAATGTGCAGACCCAGGTGTGCAGTATGACACAACAATAAACGAATGGCACACCTCACCAGAAGGTGGAAGAATTAGAGCCTCTAACCCTTGTTCTGAGTATCTCTTCTTAGACAATACAGCGTGTAATTTAGCAAGTTTAAACTTAGTTAAATTTTATAATGATGCTACTCAAGAATTTGATATAGCTTCTTATAAACATGCCTTAAGAGTCTGGACGATTGTTCTTGAAATCTCTGTTGAGATGGCACAATTCCCTTCAAAAGCTATTGCCCAAGGTTCGTATGAATATAGAACTCTCGGTCTTGGTTATGCGAACTTAGGATCACTGCTTATGAGAAAAGGTATTGCATATGATTCTGACTTAGGTAGAGCTATTGCTGGAGCTTTAACTGCGATGTTAACTGGTGAAGCTTATAAAGCATCTGCTGAAATGGCAGCAATTGTTGGCCCATTTCCAAAATATAAAGAAAATGCTCAACATATGCTGAGAGTTATGAATAACCACAAAAAAGCTGCTTATGATGATGGAGATTATGATGGCTTATCACATGACCTTATCGCAATCAACCAGGAACTTTGCCCTTCAGATTTGCTTGAAGCAGCTCATGCTTCTTGGGATGAGGCAGTTTCTCTTGGTGAACAACATGGTTATAGAAATGCTCAAGCAACAGTACTAGCACCTACAGGTACCATTGGCCTTTTAATGGACTGCGATACTACTGGTGTTGAACCTGATTTTGCTCTAATGAAATTTAAAAAACTTGCAGGTGGTGGTTATATGAAAATTGCAAACCAATCAATTGGACCAGCACTTACAGCTTTGGGTTATAAAGAAAATCAAGTAAAAGAGATAACTGAATACGTTATTGGATCTATGAGTTTAGAAAACTCTCCATATATTAATAAACAAACACTCCTAGAAAAAGGGTTAACAGAAGACGATGTACAAAACATTGAAAATGCTTTGCCTGGAGCTTTTGAAATTCAGCATGCATTTAATGTCTTTATTCTTGGAGAGGAATCATTAAAACAGCTTGGAATTAGTGAAGATGAATACACTTCATTTGACTTCAACTTATTGCAACGACTCGGTTTCTCAAGAAATGAAATTGCGCAAGCGAATTTAGCAATATGTGGAACACAGAAAATTGAAGGAGCGCCACACCTTAAGAAACAACATCTAGAAGTCTTTGACTGTGCGAATAAATGTGGAAAAGATGGAGAAAGATTTATTCACTACATGGGACATGTAAGAATGATGGCTGCAGCACAACCTTTTATTTCTGGTGCCATATCTAAAACAGTAAATATGCCGAATGAAGCTACTGTCAAAGACATAGAAGACTGTTATTTTGAGTCAGCTAAAATTGGTGTAAAAGCAATAGCTATTTATAGAGATGGCTCAAAAGCATCTCAACCCCTTTCGTCAAAATCTGATGAAGGAGACTCTGAAGAGTCTGATCCAGAAGTTAATAGAATTCTTGATGACGAAGCTATGTTGATTCAAGGCAATTTTGCACCCGGTACTAGTCCATCAAAAGCCTATGCTGGAATTAATAGACCCCGCTTCCTACTTCCAGAGAGAAGACAAGGTTGGACACAGGAAGCACGAGTTGCTGGACATAAGGTATATTTAAGAACTGGAGAATATCCTGATGGAACTCTCGGTGAAGTATTTATAGATATTGCTAAAGAAGGAGCAACTCTTAAAGGAGTGTTGGGTTGCTTTGCAATTGCTGTCTCTAAAGGTCTTCAGTATGGTGTCCCATTGGAAGAGTTTGTTGATACATTTACTTTCCAAACTTTTGAACCAAGAGGAATGGTTGAAGGACATGAAAACATTAAGATGAGTAACTCTATTATTGATTATGTCTTTAGAGCACTTGGACTTGAGTATCTAAATAGAACCGATATTGTTCAGGTTCCACCAAAAGAGGTAAAAGAGTCTGTTGTAACTGAAAATGTTCACATCACACAAAAGGCTGAGCCTGTTAAGCCTGTACAAAAAGCTGAAACTAGGCAAACTACCCAAGCTGTTACAAGCTCAGTAAACACTGTTCAAGAGGTACTGAGTGATATGATGGGAGACGCCCCTGCATGTGATGACTGTGGTCATATTACAGTTAGAAATGGCTCTTGTTACAAGTGCTTGAATTGTGGTAACTCTTTAGGTTGTAGTTAAAAAAATATACTTTAAAACTAAAAACTAAATATAATTGAAAATTCAGGGCGCTTAGCTCAGTCCGGCAGAGCGCTTCCCTTACAAGGAAGAAGTCACAGGTTCAAATCCTGTAGCGCCCACAAGGGTTTCTAAAAAATCAAATCGATAATAATTACTAAACATTTCCTTTGTTCAAAAACCACAAATAAACTCTGTTTATCTAGTGCAAGAATTTTTTTATTGATTTTTTATAAAGACTTTAATAATTTTGTATGGGTCATAATAATAAGCTATATTACGATTTGTAATATATTTATCTACATTTAATTCGAAATACTTATCAGAAATATTATTGCTACTGCAATCAAAGTCAGTATTTTCAATAACAGTCCCCTTCTGACCTGCTCTTCTTGGGCTGCAGATAATTACTTCTGGTTCTGTCGATATTAAATAATCAACTTCATTCTTAGAAATTTTTCCGAATTTTATTAATGGTTCAGTAATAAAGTCAAAAAAATGATTGGTGGGATGAATAATGTAAGAATAATTTGGTTTATCCAAATAATAAAGTAATAGAACAGAATCTAAAGCTAAAACACTTGAGTCTTCATTAGTAAGTTCTTTTATTTCTTCAGATAGTTGAAGAAGAGGATACTCGCTTTCAACAGTATTTAAGTTACTTAAATTATAAACTGAAGTTTCAAATGATTTAATAATCACAGTAGTCGAGGCAAAAATAGTTAAACAAGAAACAAAAATAAAAATTTCTTTATTGTCAATGTTGACCAATAACAGTGAAGAAAAGTATACAAAATAAAATAAATGGTGATTATAACTTGTATTACCAAGATAATAAATTAAAAATCCTGTAAATAATGAAAGGTAAAGTATTCTATGTTTGTTGAAACTAGTTACAAAATTTTTTACTTTAAACACTTCAAGAATGAATAACGAAATTAAAGAAAAGTACAAAAAATTGTTAAAGTAATAATATTCCTTAAACCATATCTTAAGTTCATAAAAAGCATTGTTTACATAATATTCTGTATATCCAAATGGAAGATAAAAATAATTCATAATATATACAAAATAATCACCTTTTGTTAAATACATTATTTGAAATAGGAGCTGAGGTAAAAGAAGTCCAGAAAATATTACAAAGACATTATTTTTTGATATATTTTTACTTAAAATCATATCAATTAAAAAAGGTAAACATAATATCGCTGCAGATTGGTTTACTAAGGATGCAAGCGAGATTAATACACCAACTAAAAATAAATTTAAACTTTTGATATAAAGATAAAATGTAGTAGCAAATAGCAAAAGAGTATATAATTCAGAAAACTCTGCTGTGTATTCTGGATCGCTAAATAAAGTTAAAAAAAGTAGCGAAGTTATAAATGCATAACTATTTTTTTCTTTCAGCAAAAGTACTGTTTTAAACAAAATAAAACTTATAGAAAATAGAACTAAATCATTTAAAATTTTAAAAATAATATAAGAATCATTACTCAAATAAGAAACAAAGTAGTAAATATACATCAGCAAGGGACCTTTTGTTTCCCACTGACTTACATAAGGTAAACTACCATCACTTAAAGCTTGGGATGCAACTAGGTATGTTGGCACATCCCAAGTTATAGTTTCGAACTGCAAATAGTAAGATTGCGTAATCAATGTATATAAAAGTAAAAAAAATAAATAAAACTTTACATCTATTGCTTCAAAAATATTTAATAAATTTTCAAAGTATTTCAATTTTGTTTTATTAGCAAACTTAAATAAGGTAAACAATAAAATTAAATGAATAATTGATACTATATAAACCAAATTGTTAAAGTATTTTAAATTTTCTGGATTAAGATAACTACCTATTGCAAATGGTAAAAATAAAGTTATAAAAAAAAGTAATAAAATTTTTGAGCTATTGTTCTTGATAACCACCAGACTATTATATATTTTATGAATTTAAAAAATGAATTTTGGGAGAACAAATTACCAATTGGTTTTTATGATGACCTTTATACTTCCGGGCAAGATAAAAAAACTGGGCTGCAATCAAATTGGCACCATATTTCATTTTTAAAAATAAAAAAATATATCGAAAAAACTGATTTCCACTTAGATTATGCATGTGGTCCTGGTACATTTATTGGTAATTATCTAGATTGTACATCGATTGGATATGATATCGCCGAAAATCAAATAATATATGCTAATAATAAATACTCATCTGACAGCAAATCTTTTACGTCAGTTATAAAGAATCTCTCTAAAGATAAACCTTTTGACATAATTACAGTCATGGGATTAATAGAAGTCCTTACAGAAGAAGAGTTTAAATCTGAACTTAATTTTTTACTAAGCATTTTACAACCGAAAGGAAAAATAGTATTTGTAACGCCAAACTATGGAGGGGCTATGTATTTTCTTGAAAAGATTTCAAATGTTTTTAATTCAGTTAACTATAAAGAAGTCAAAACATCTTATTATTCGAGAAAAAAAATAATAAAATTTATGAATAGCAATTTTCATAATTGCAATATTAATTTTGAAGTAAAATGTATATTGAATTTTGGAATTTTATTATCTATATTATCAAAGAAATATGCAATAATATTAGAAAATAAAATAGAGAGTTTTTTTTCTAATTTCTTTGGTTTTTTATTAGTTTTAGAAATAAAAAATAATGCTATAAAATAACAGTCACTTACCTTAATAAAGCCTATATTTCAATGTATTGAATAAATAATAAAATCCATCAGAAGTCTTAATTTTTTTTCCCTCAGCATAGCTACGACCATTATAAGAAATGGGTGACTCTAATAATTGTCTACTAGTTTTTAAAAATTTAGCAACCATTTCAATTTCAATTGAAAAACCTTGTTCAACAAATGTTGTATTTTTAAAAAATTTACTTGGCATCATTTTGTAACAAGTTGCAATATCACTTACATTTACTTGATGAACAATGCTAAAAAATACCGACATAATTTTGTTGGCAATCAAAGTTCTTCTATACAAATTGTTTCTTTTTTTATTACCTATAAACCTTGAGCCAATAATTAAATTATTTCCATCTGTAAGTTTATACATCTCTTCCAAATCTTTTGGATCATATTCAAGATCAGCATCATGAATAACAACATAATCTGAAGATACGAAACTTCTAGCTAAGTTAAGAGAGTATCCTTTTCCTTTATTGGAATGATTAGAGACAACTTCAATTCTTGAATCTAAGTTATTAAAATCGATAATGATTTTAGCAGTATCATCAGTTGAACCATCGTTTATTATAATTATTTGAGTTATGTAATTCTGACTGATTAACCTAGATAAACTTTGTTTCAAAGTTTTCTCTTCATTAAAAGCTGGAACAATAACAGTTAAGGTACGCATAATAAATTATCTTAATAATTTATTTTATTTTTTATTAATTATATTTGTAAATACTACTGAAAATAAAATGTAAATAAATGTTCCGGTTAAAAAATACACAAAATCTATACTTTTATAATTTGAAATTTGACTCAATAATTTTTCTAATAAAGTATGGTTACTAAAAAATACATTATATAATTTTTCAAAAAAAGAGGCTGGTAAAAAATATAATAAGTTTATAGAAATTATATTCTCACTTAGTGCTGTAAATATATTCTCAAGTTTATAAAACTCAAATATCAAATTGTAAAAATATTTTTCACCAGTGTACCCAACTTCAGTTCCCCAAAGAGTTAAACCTGGTTTAAGAGTTAAATTTTTAGATGAATAAAAATAAAAATAACCTATATACGATAGAGCAGTAAAAATAGAAAACAGATTCTTAAGAAAATTATTATTTAAAATGGCTTTAGTTTGCAATACACAGAATGGAATGAGTCCTATGATTAATCTTTGGCCAAATGCAACATCTCTACCTTGCCAAACCATCATTACAACTATTGCTCCAAAAAAATAAAAAAAAGTAAATATCTTTGCGAATCTATTTTTAGTTTCAAAAAAGTCTTTATTAATTAACAATGAAAATATACCAAAAACAATAATTGGTACTGTCCAAATTAATCCCATAGAAGAAGAGAAAAATAAATTTGGAATATATTTTGTGCTTTGCAAAATTGAGAGAAAGTCGAACTCAGTATAATTTTGTTCCCTGAAGTTAGTTTGATAGTTATTAAAAATACTATTTGTTTGGTACAGATGCCTACTTAATTTTATGTGAAGATAACTAAAAAATAGTGTATTTAAAAAAATCCATAAATTGTTTATTTTAATTTTCATATTATCTGGTGTGTATATGACGATTAAACATATCGAGTAAATAAATGTCGACGGTCTTGTTATTGATAAAAGAAAGTACAAAAAAATAATTAAAAATATTTTATATAGATTTAAATTGTTATTGTATTTTTCTAATAGATAAATAATTGCTGAGCATAAAAAAAATTCAACAGCATGGGACATCATAAACCTTGTAATTACATAGTGCACCAATGTTCCACAAAATGCAGAAAACAACACTAGCTCGAGGTGAGAAGTTTCTTTAGATGATTTTAAAATTTTTGAAAGTAAGAATATCCCAAAAGTGAAATAAAATAACGTAGCAAAATAATAACCTAAAAATGCAAAGCTACCAACTGGATTTAATCGGTCAAAGTTAGTATTGTCAAAAAGCGAAAAAATAAACACAAATAAAGAAGATAGATATCCCGCTCCTGGTGGATGGTATGGAGTATTAGTTGCTGAATTGAATGTGCTTTCGGAGACTATATAGTCATCTGAATAATTTAAATCAAAATCATAAACCAAAGTAGCTGCATGAAGCCAATAAGATAAATCATCATTACCGGGGCTACCTAAATCTGGATTATTAAATACCCAAACTGGTTTAAAAAGCATAATTATTAGCAAAAGATAAAATATTTTATTCTTATTTTTTTTCAATTAAAATATTCCCAACTATTTGCTATAAATTATCAATAATAATTATTAAAATTTTTAGTAATGACAATTCTTATCTTCATATCATTTAATTTTATAGTTTATTTAATTGGAAGAGGCTTTTTTATATTAATTAATTTTTCACACCAAAATTTCAATACTATTGAAAATAAAAAATTTCTAAATATTGAATTAAAATATTACTTTCCAATATTTTCTTTATTTTTAATTGGTAACTTAACAGTGTTAATTAATTTTTTCTTACCTGTTAAAAAAGAGTATTTTTTATTTATAATATTATTTCTTTTGCTATTCAATTTAAAAAATTTAAAATTTTTTCACTCTAAACAATATAAATTTTATTATTTTATTATTTTCCCTGCTTTATTGTCTATTAGTAGCTACTCAATAAAATTTGCTTCAGATGCTGGCTTATATCATTTAAATACTCAAGCTTGGATTAAACAAGAAAAAATTCATCTTGGTTTAGTTAGCTTGCATAGTAGATATGGTTACTCATCCATTTTTGATTATATTTCTGCTAACTTCTGGCTTGAAAATAACTTTATTTTGCTTCATTTTCTAAACCTAATATTTATAAATATATTTTTCTTTATGTTGTATCGTAATCTTGTTTCTAAAGAAAACTCATACATCAAAAATTTATCTTTTTTAATTGTTTTGTTTGGTTCACTAGATAATTTTGGTATTGGCGGTGGAAGAAATGGGTTTATTGATATTGAAGCAGTAACAAAATATGATAGTGTTTTTGCAATTATGTTTTTCATAACAGCTCTGGGATTATCAGATCTAATTAAAGAAAATAAGAAAAATAATGATTACTTATCAATTATAACTTGTTTTTTAATTTTCACTATTCAGCTCAGAGTTTTTGGATATGTATTACTTTTGTTTTACTTTTTATATATTTTTAAAAATATAGAATCTGTTCCTAAGTATTTCAAAAATAAGATTTTTAATTTAACTTTAGTATTTTATTTATTATGGTTGGTAAAAAATCTTATGATTTCAGGTTGCTTAGTGTTTCCACAACCAATAACTTGTCTAAATAATATAAGTTGGGCAGGCAAAAAAATTGCAATTAATGAATCCATTGAATTGCAAAACTTCCACATTAGTTTCAATTTAAATGAAGGAATTTTAATTTGGTTTCAAAACTGGATGAATAAACCAATTAATAAAAGTGTTTTAATTAATTATTTATTGTCCGTTTTATTTATTTATTTATTTAACAAATTATCTTTTAAAATTACGAACATAAATCAAGTTAAATTTCCAATGTTTTTAGGTGTTTTTTATATTTTCTCTTTAGTAATTTGGATTTTAAGTTCACCAGGTATCAGATTCATTTTAGGTCTATTATTGTTTTCTTTTTATTTTATAAGTTTTAAATATGAAAACTTTGAATTCAGATTTATAATTTTACAAAAATTGCAAACCATTTTATTTTTAGCTACTTTCATTTTTTCACTTATTTTTTTATTGAGAATTGAATTCTACAAATCATTTCTTGAAAATTCTGTAAAACTTTCACAAATTACTGTACCAGAAATTGAATACGTTAATAACCCTTCTGGATGGGGAGTAATAAATATTGATAATTCTTCAGCTTGTTGGATAAATATTGAATGTCTACCTGAGAAATCAAATGTAATTTTTATTGATAATTTTTATAATTCATTTAATTTGATAGAAAGTAAAAATAAATGAGCACTTCTAAGCGGGTAACAATAATTAGATATAATTTTTACACTGAAAATATATAATTTGTATCAACTGGAGTAATTTACCTCAATAATACAAAAAGTATTAGTAAAATTGTTGAAACTGATTACTTACATCATTAACTAAATTGTAAATTTTCTACTGTTATTTTTTGCAAAAATGCAACCAAAAAAATAGGGTTAAAAATTAGTTAATTTAGGAAATTATCTATTTGTAAATTAGAAATATTATTGCCTTTAATATTTTCTTTTTCCCACTCAACTGTCTTAATTGCAATAGAATTTATATCTTCAACAGCTTCCCAATTCAGCAATTTATTAGCTTTTGATGAATCTATTGTTAATATATCTGTCTCATAAAGGTCAGAAGTTTTGTGAATAATATTAATTTTTTCAGCTGACCAAGAATTTACAAATGCCTTAACTAAATTTTCAACGGTGTAGTTATTATTTGCTTTTGAATTTAAATTAAAAATTTCATCAATACTATTTTTACTACAGTACTGAGCTGTCAATATATATCCAGATATTGAGTCTAAAATAAATTGCCATGGCCTTACAGATTTTGGATTTCGCAGTACAATATCTTTTCCACTTTTCAAACTTTTAATTATATCTGTTTGAATTCTATTTTTCCCACCATCACCTCCACCTAGTACATTTCCAGACCTGATGATGCCTATATTTAAATCTTGCTTTTTTTCAGAATTTATAAAGGCGTTAATAATATGTTCAGTTGCTGCTTTAGAGGCACTATAAAATTCTTTTCCACCTAATTGATCAGATTCAACATTGTTTTTAGATGAATTTAGATATACTTTATCAGTTGTTGAAACAATTAATGTTCCTGGATTAAAGGCTTGATTAATTGAATTTAAAATATTATATGTTCCAATTATATTTGAGTTTAAAGTCCCTTTAGGATTTTTTTTGGCAGTAGAAACAATTCCTTGAGCTGCTAAATGAAATACAACTTCAAATTCATTTTTTAAAAACAATGAATCAATTTCATTAATATCTGAGACAATATCTAAATCAAATTCTTTAGTAAATAAACTTTTTTCCATAGAACGATAATTATCTGAAATAATTTCATAATTTGATAACCCAAATACTTTAGCATCATGATATTTTAAAAATTGAGACAACCAAGAACCTTTAAAACCTGTATGCCCAGTAACAAGAACATTCTTATTTAACCAAAAATCCGATTCAATAGACATTATTCTCAGTTAGAAATTTTTCTAATATTTCTTTTTCTCTTAATGTATCTACTGGTTGGAAAAAACCAAAATGTTGATAAACCGATAACTGATTTTTTAGAGCAATTAACTCTAGTGGCTCTTTTTCCAAAGGCATAGAATTTGAATTTATAAATTCTATAATTTTTGAGCTCATAACAAAAAATCCTCCATTTATCCAACCTTCTTTTGCTTGGTTTTTTTCTCCAAAACTTTTAACTAAATCTCCTTCAATTTGTAAACTACCAAATCTTGCAGGTGGACGAACTGCCGTTACAGTTGCAATAGTTTTAGTTTCTCTAAATTTCTTAATTACTAAATTAATATCTACGTCACAAAACCCATCACCATAAGTGAGTAAAAATTCTTTTATTTCTAATTTTTCAACAGCTTGTTTTACCCTTCCTCCAGTCATAGTGTCTTCTCCTGTATCTAAAATTTGAATATTGACACCTTCATCAGTTTGATATAAATTTTCTTCAGCATTAATTTTTTTAAAATTTTTATCAAAATAATCAATAATATAATCAACTTTTATACCACCTAAAATGACAAAATCATTAAATTCAAATTTTTTATAGTGATCTATTATGTATAAAACCATCGGTTTACCATTTATTGGAATCATTGGTTTAGGCATATGCTTACTTTCTTCCATAAACCTCGTACCCTTACCACCGGCTAAAATTAAAGTTTTCATATCTAGTCTTCTATAAATTCATATATACAATTAATAACAAAATCTAACATTTCTCTAGTTAAACCAGGATATACACCAATCCAAAATGTATTTTTTACTACATTGTTAGCAACTGGAAAATCTTCCGGATTGCCCAATTCTAAATTTACATAAGCAGGTTGTAATAATATATTTCCACCAAATAAAAATCTAGTTCCAATATTATTTTCAGAAAATTTATTCATCAAGTCTGATCTGGTAAATTTTGCATTATCATTGATTGTTATTGGAAAACCAAACCAACTAACTTCAGCTTTTTCATCTGACTTTGGAAGATCAAAAGACTGAATATTTTTTAAATTATCATACAAATAATCAAAATTTTCTTTTCTTTTTTGAATAAAATAATCTAATTTATCCATTTGAGATAATCCAATAGCTGCCTGCATATCGGTTGCTTTTAAGTTATAACCTATATGAGAGTATATATATTTGTGATCATAACCATGTGGAAGTCCACCTAGTTGCCAATCATATCTTTTCTTACATGTATTATCTTTACCTGGAGGACAATAACAGTCTCTTCCCCAATCTCTAAGCGATTCTATTATTTTTTTTAATTTAGTATTGTTTGTTAAGACTGCTCCTCCCTCACCTGTGGTTATATGATGAGCAGGGTAGAAAGAAAGAGTTGCTACATCTCCAAAGGACCCAACATATTTCCCATCGTATTTTGAACCTAGAGCGTCACACATATCTTCCATAAGAAACAAATTATACTTATCGCATAAAGATTTAATTTTATTTATTTCGAAAGGGTTTCCTAAAGTGTGTGCTAAGACTATACCTTTAGTTCTAGAGGTGATAGATTGTTCAATCAGATTTGAATTTATATTATAAGTTTTAGAATCAGCATCTACAAAAACTGGTTTTAATCCATTTTGAATTATTGGGTTAACTGTTGTTGGAAAATTTACAGCAGAGGTAATAACCTCATCACCTTCATTTAAATTATAAAATATCTTAAGAGATGACAAAGCTAGCAAATTTGCAGATGATCCACTGTTAACAAATAAACTATGTCTTATTCCTAAAAACTTTGAAATCTTTTTTTCAAATTTTTCTGTAAAATCACCTGATGTAAGCCACATATCTAGACTTGATTTAATTAAATTTCTTAAATCATTTTTGTCTAACACCTTACCAGTGACTGGCACGTGTGAAATTATAGGTACGAAAGTTTTGTTTTGACTTTCATCAAAATATTCATCAGCAAGTTTTAAGATTTCATTTTTTAAAATATCTTTATTACTTACCATAATTTAATTTTAATTACTGTTTACTAATATTAATCGTCTAAAGCTTTCTTTATATTTTGGACTATGTACTCTTGGTCCTTTTTTTTGAGATGTTTTCCTAAAGGTATATAAAACCCATTTTTTCCCAAATATTCAGAATTTGCTAAACTTTGGCTATAATTTCCAAATTGTTTAATATAAGCATTTTGTTTATGTAGTGGCCAAAAAAAATCTCTTGTCTCTATATTATTTTCTAACAAAGTACTTCTTATCTGTTCTCTGGAAAAATCATCATTCAATAAAATTCCATAAACCCAATAATTATTATCTGATCCGTTAAATTTATTTAAAGGCGTTTGTATTTTTTTTTCTTTTACTAATTCTTCAAATAAAATATTGTAAAAAGCGCCTTGTATTTTTTTATTTTCAATAGTTTTATTTAATGAATTTATTTGCGATACTCCAAGAGAAGCTTGTATACCACTAAGTCTATAGTTCCAATAAAAATTTTCATGATTAAATCTATTTGGTTCACTAAAATCCAGATTTATCATTAATTTTATCTTTTCATAAGATTCTTTGGAGTTTGTTAATATTGCCCCCCCTTCACCTGTAGTTATATGTTTATTCGCATAGAAACTAAAAGTTGAAATGTCGCCAAAAGAACCGCAGGGCTTCCCATCGACAACTAAACCATGAGATTCAGCAGCATCTTCAATTAATTTCAAGTTATTATTATTGCAAAAATTCATTATTTCAGAAGCATCACATGGAAGACCATAAGTGTGTACCATCAAGACCGCACTGGTATTTGGAGTTATCACTTTTTTAATATGCTGGATAGACATATTCCAACTATTTATATCTACATCACAAAATATTGGTTTCAAACCTGCTGTTAAAACAGCACTAAGACATGAAATAATTGTAAAAGAAGGTAAAATAATTTCACTACCTTTTGGTAAATTCAAAGATTTTATGGCTATTTCTAAAGCAACAGAACCATTGCTTACGCAAATAGAATATTTTCTATCAAATTTCTTAGATAACTTATCTTCAAATTCTTTAATAACAGGACTTGTTCCTGAAATATAGTTTTTTTGAAGATTTTTTAAAATATGAAATTTATCACTAAGATTAATTTTTGGTTCAAAAACTTTTATCATCAAAAATACTTTTTATCAATATCAGCGATATAAGGACCTTGTTTAAATTCAATAAACTTGCAATCATCCAAGACACGTATCCCATGTCCACCGGATAATATCAAAACAGAGTCTCTTTCATTTAATGTTATCTTTTCAATAAATTTTTCATCTTCATCAAAAAAATCGATTTCGAGTGAACCAGTTAAAACCACTATTCCTTCAGTAGTTTGAGTCACTATTCTTTCTTGTTTTTTGTGAATATGTTTCTTAATAATTTCACCACGAAGAAGATTAAATGTTCCAAACTGAAATTCATCATAATGTTCAGTTAAAAACTCTTTAGACTGTGAAATTTCATCAAAACGTATATAAATCGAAATTAAGTTATTTTTCTTATCGTAAATTTTCATGTATCAGCTTTCTACTTTTCATTGCTGTGTTAATATATGGTGATATCAATGATACTAATCTAAAAATATTTGTACTAGTTTTTGATACATCATAAAGTCTAGTTTTACAGAAATAACCTACCTCAATTATGTCTCTTTTTTTTAAATATATTTGCGAAATTACATTGATAAAATATTCTCCATAAACATAATTGGTGAACATCTCTTTATTGAATACATTTTTATTTCCGATTATAAAACCACTTGTTAGATCTTTTACATTTATTTTTAACACAAAACTTAAAAATTTATTAAACACTAACGAAAGAAATATTGCTAAAAAGGCGTCCTCTGAATTTAAAATAGATTTCAATAATTTTTTTAAATTAAAACTTCCAATATTTTCTTTACCCTTGTAACCACCACCTTCAACAAATCTTGAACCAATATAAACTTTGTTAGTGTCTTTAATACAATATTCTATTAATTTTAAAACAGACTTGGCATCCATTGAACCATCAGCATCTAACCACATCACGAACTCTTTATTTGCGTTTTGCAATCCTTCGTATATTGACATCGAGAGAGAAGGTTTAGAAAATCTTCGTATCAACCTAATTCTATTGTTTGATTCTGAATACTTGACAACTACATTTTGAGTATTGTCCGAGGAGTCATCATCTACAACTAAAATTTCATAATCAAACTTAGACAATTCTTTTTCTAATTGAGGTATAAAGAATTTGAGACTTTCTTCTTCATTATAAGTTGGTAAGATTACACTTATCGAAAATTTAGTAGACATAAATTTATTATATTGTTAAATTCACTTTCTTCTATTAATACAAGAATATTTTGTAAACTTAAATAAATGAAAAAATTAAAAAAGTATTATTTAGAAATTTTAATACTTCCATTCATTGGCAACTTTCTTTATAACATATTTCATGAAAAAAATATTGGTTTTATTTTTGAGGTAAATTACTTCAATTTGATTTCCTCAATGTTGTTATTTTTAATTTTATTTTTTATTGGAAAAGCTTTAAAAAATACATTTAAACTAAACAACATTTCAATTAGCATAGTTTTTTATTTTGTTTTTTTATTTTTAGGTGAAAATATTTTTTTATTTTTAACAAAAAATATTTTTTTTAACTATTATTTTATAATTTCAAACTCTCTGTTGGTCGTTTACATATTATTTAAAAAGAAGGCAAACAAAGAAATTTTTTATCTAATGATTGTTTTAATTACAAATTTTAATTTTGTAAAGTTGTTTGAAAAATATCTAAGAGTTATAAAACTAGTAAAAGGTGATGTTGAATATCAATGGTTCCCTATGGCAGAGAACATTTATAACATAAATTACTATTATTCATTAACTAATCCAGTAATTGATGGATACGGTCAGTTAATTAGTTATGTTCATGCTGTGTTGTTAAAAATTAATTTTAATTTTTCTAACTATGAATACCTAACGAGCACTACAAATTTGTTATTTTTTTTAGCAATACTATTTTTTTCAGAATTAAACATTTCTACAAAACACAAAATTTATTTATCTGCGGTTTACTCCACAATCGTGTTAAATAGTGAATGGTTAAACTATCTCTTTTTAGATTCAATAATGGGAGAAGGAATAGTAAGTCTTTTCTTTAGTATTGGACTATATTCATTGTTTAAAGAAATCAAAAAAGGTAATGAGTCAAATGCTTTAATTTTTATTATTTTTGGTTGTCTTTATTTCACAAAACAATTTGTTTCAATTCTGGTAATTTTTATCTGTTGTTTGTTATTTATATCATATGTTAAAAATCCAAAAATCATACTCGCACTTATTCCCTTCTCGATCAATGAAGTTAATTTAAAAACTGTCTTAGTGAATATCCGAAGAGATGCATATGTTTCAGACTTTGATTTTAAAGACACTGCTGTAGACTTACTCACAAATACAAATTTGAATATTGAAAATGCACAAATAATATTATTTAATTTATTTGAAGATAGGCCATATACATATCTATTAATTATTTTTGTAATTTCGAATATTTTATTACTTTCAAAAAAATATTTTGATAAGGAATCCATTTATTTTTTGATAATTTTTTTAATTAATCTGTTTTTAATTTTTGGTTTGTATATATCTGCATGGAGGAATATGCCAGAATTAGATTCACCAATCAGATATATTTTAAATTTATTTCACTTAACTTTGATATATACTTTTTTAAATTTTGAAAAATACGTAGTGGTTCTTAGCGAATCATTTCCTCGTAAACAATAAATTCTTTTTCCAAGATTATAGATAATGAATTGTTTTGCTGAGTGTAGTTAAACGCATTATCAGAAATATCTTTCAATAAATTCTTATTAGTAAGTAAATTATTAAGTATTTCCAGTAAATCATCAGAATCAATGTTATATAATATACCAGTCTTTCCGTTTTCAATTATTTCTCTAATATTTTCGTTATCATTTGCAACAACTACGCAACCAGAATTCATTGCCTCTAAGATAGATTTGGGATTTCCTTCATAAGTTGAACTAGATATATAAATTTTCATTTTTGACAAAAAATTAAGTAATTCACTATGTGAATATATACCTAAAAATCTTACATTTATTTGATTTTCTTTTGCTAAGTTAGTTAAAAAATCTTTTAAACTTCCCTCACCAATTAAATTTATTTCATGTATTGATCCTTTAAATGAATTGAATAATTTTTGATAGTTTTTTTGTTTTTCAAGCCTCCCAACAGTAACAATAGAAGAATTATTTGATTGATTTGGATTCTCTTCCAAATCATAAACCCAGTTTGGTAAGTAAACTAATTTTTGTTTGTAAGCTGGAAAATATATAGATAGTTTTTGAATATCAACTTTTGAAGTTGAAAAATAGATCTTTGAGAATTTCAAATTTAACCAAGTTAATAAGTAATAAAATTTTTTTATAAAAAAATTTTTATTTTCATTAATTTTAAATGAATAAATATCATATCCAGTTCTGGTTATCAATGGTTTTCTTGTTATCAAACTTGTTACAAGAGGAACCCATGACCCATTTAGTTGGTTGGTTTTAAGAATATCATGTTTATAGGCTTCACTTTTTATAAATATTGGGAAAAAAATTGAATTAATAAAGTTAAAATATTTATTTTTATACTTTTTTCTATATTTATATATTGGAATAACTTCACAATCGAAATATTTTTTAGCTATTTGTATGTCTTGCTCATCTCCGTATGTAAACAAGGTAACTTTACAATTTTTTTCTTTAATTAGTTTGTTTATATAAGTAGCTTCTCTATTAATAAATCCTGCAGTCTCCCAATCAAGAAGAGATGTGTTAAAAGTAAAGAAAAGTAAGATTTTCATACTTGTTTTATCCTAGTTTCAAGTATTTTATACAAAATAAGTGAAAGCAAAAACATGGCGAAAAAACTAAAATTAAGAAAGTTTATTTTTACTTTTCCCTGGAGTGGTTGAGGAGGTTCGTATCCATTATTTACAAATTTAATACAATCTTGCCTACTATTAACCATTTTTACGATTCCATTTTTTTCTAATACTTTAGGAAAAAAAGATTGATAGTCTACAGATATTTTATCTGAAACTTGGATATTATCAGTATTGTTAATAATATTACTTATGCTACATACCTGATATGTAAAATTCGAACATTTTGATCTCTCAAAATCATCAATTAATAAACTGTTAAATGAACAAAAAATTGTAACTGAATTTTTTGAATTTAAATACTCTTCATATTCAGCACCACTCTCTTTTGGGAATCCGTACAAGTAACTTGTTGAAACTACTATCGAAGTTAGTACAAATAGTTTTAATTTAGAATTTTTTTGAATCAATATTAAAATTACAATACAAAATGCAATAACTAAAAGAAACGAATAATAATGTGTTTTAAATGTATCACTTGTAATTGGATTATAATTTTTAATCGGGATTCCAAAAGAATTGAAAGTTAATAAAGTTATCGCAAAGAATGGAGCCATTAAAACGTGAGAGAAATTTTTATAACTTTTAGCAAATTTAATAAAGAAAAAATATAGAGTTATCGTAAAAATAATCGAAATAAATTGTGAATAATGAGTTATAAACCAAAATGGTTTAATTTTTATTTTATTAACTACAAATAAACTTTCATCATTATAAGCCCAAAAGTTAAAATAATCACCAAAAGTATCCAAAAGAACTATTCCAATTAAAGAATCTGAATGAAAGTTGCTAAAAGGTTGGGTTATAAGTTCTCTTGCATTAATGTTGTACAAAATATTTATACTTGCAATATTTTCATAAGCACCATCATTGCTACTTGAAACATGTTGAAGTATTGTAAAATTATTAATTTTATAATTTTCAATAATTAACAGGCTAATTATAAAAAATAATAAAAGAAATAAATAAAAATTATTTAATTTAAAAAACTTAAAAATATTTCTTAAAAACAGAGGTACAAATAAGCTAAAGGATAAAAAAAGAATAGAACTTTTTGAAGTTAACAAAAGAGATAATGGTAAAACAGAAAAAAGTAGATACAGCCTTTTTTCTGTTTTCAAATAGCAATCAAAAAAATATAAAATCCAAGTTAACAAACTGAATGCAAACACTTCAGGCTTCATAGTGTTTATCATGTTTATAGTTTGGGGAAAAAAAGTTACAGCACAAAATGACCACAATATATCATTTTTTTTAAATTTATTATTAGTTAAATATTTAAATAACCCTATTAATCCTAAACAATAAAGAGACACATTTAAAAGCAGCACACCATTGTGTATTAAATGATTAAAATTGGTAAAAGTAATATATTTTGATTGGAAAGATACAAATATACTTACCAAGTTAAAATATGCTAAACCCATATCTCTATTTGTTGATTCTATTTCTCCAAAACCATATCTCAAGTAGTTACTTAAATGATCAAAATCTGGAGACTCAGTAATCAAATAGAAAAAATTACTAACTTGAAAAACAACAAATATACTCAGTATTAAAACGTTTAGTGGAAAATTTTTAATTAAACTATCAAATGTTTTTATAAAGAAATTTTTATTACTTTTTACTCTCATAACAACTCGATTATAATTTAATAAAATTATATTTCTTCCAACATATAAACTATTAATATAAGTATATATTTGTTTATGGAAACTTATAATGACAACTTAAATGTTGCAATAATCGGATTGGTTAGAGGATATCCAAATAACAAATCGAAATATGAAGACCTACTGCTTCGAAACTCAAAAATATATGAAAATGTTAATTCCAAATTAAATATTCCTTATAAGATGATTATTTTTCATGAAGGAAATATATCAGAAGATCATCAAAAATACATACAAGAAAAATCTCAAGAAAATTTAAATTTTATAGATGTATCAAAAATTTTTAATCAATATAAAAATATTGATGGCTATAAAATTATGTGTAAATTTCATATGTATTTTTTATGGGATTATGTTTCTGAATATGACTATGTTATAAGAATTGATGAGGATATTTTTATTGAAAAATTTGATAAAAATATAATTCAAAAAATGAATAATAAAAATATTGAATTTTGTTATTCAAAGTTAAGTTATGAGTCTCATACTCCAACAAATAATACTTTGCCAATTTTCATAAAAGAAATGTATGAATTAAAAGAAAAAAAGTTTTATAATCATTTATTTCCATACACAAATTTTTATATATCTAAAACAAGTATTTGGAAACAAAAAAATATTGAAAACATATTAAAAAAAATAGCCACTTCCACTGACCAAGAGAAATATAGATGGGGAGATTTACCAGTACTTGGTTCTCTAATAAATATAGAAAAATTTAACACTAAAAGAATGCAAGGCTTAACTTACTATCACTCATCACATAACATTTTGGTTATAAATAAATTCTATTCTTACATTTTAGAATATTTTCATATAAAAAGATTTATGAATATGTATCCTAACTTTTTTAAGTCAATAAAAAAAATTGCCAAAATTTTATTGCTTAAAAAATTATCTTGAAGTATTGAAAACAAAGTAAGATTTAACTAAATATAGAATTAATTTAAATCCATCTCTAAACCTCTTAATTTGTGTACTTCCATATATTCGCGATTTATAGTGAATAGGATATTCTATAATTTTTTCACCAGTAAAAGCTGCAGTAAAGAGCAGGTCAAAATCTCCAAAGGGATCATTTAAATTAAATGTGCTTTGCCACCAAAATATTTTTTCAATAAATTGTTTTTTAAATACTTTTGTTCCACATAGAGAATCTGTAAGTTTTTTATTTATTATAATCCCAATAATATATTGAAAAAATAAATTTCCTTTTTTATTAATATATCGCATGGCATTTTTTTCCATTTCATAAATCAATCTTGTACCATTAACAAAATCTGCATGATTATTCTCAATAATTTCAAAAAAATAATCTAGTGTCTCAGGCTCTACGGAAATATCAGCATCTAATATAGCGACTAAATCATTTTCTACAATTTTTAACGATTCCCATACAGCATTTGCTTTTCCACTTTTTGATTGTTCTATTACATGGATATTTAAATTTGAATTTTCTAATTTAATTTTATTTGCGACATCTAGAGTTTTGTCTTTTGATTTTCCTATAGCAAAAATTATTTCTGATTTTAACTTATTTGGAATTCTACTAAATAATATCTCTAAATTACCTTCTTCATTTTTAGCAGGGATAATTATTGTTCTTGTAAATTCTTTTTTTTCAATACCTTTTTTTCTAAAGACTATATACGTTTTTAGCCCAAAATTAAAGTAATAAAGTAATGACTCCAAAAGTTGGTTGAAAGCATTACCAAATTTAAATATTTTGAATGGTAAAAATTGTCTGGAAGTTGATTTAACATATTCAAATCCTAATCCATTAGTTATATTCTGAATTTTATTTATATGTATATAAGATTGAAGTTTATTAGAATCTTTAAATTTTAAAAACTCAAAAAATTTTATAGCTAAGCTCCATTTAGTGTTTATAGAAGAGATAACCAACTTTCCATTAGGTAAAAGTATTGCATCTATCATTTTAAACAAAGAATACAAATCTTGAGAATTCTCTACTACATCAGTTAAGACAACAAGGCTATATTTTTTATTGCCTTCTTTTATATTATTTAAATAATCTTGATTTAAGTCTAAATAAAGTTTTTTTGAGAAGATTTCTGTAACCTTGTTCTTTGATTTTAGATTAACAATATGTAGTGAATCTTCACCAACTAGATATCTTTCAAGTTCTTTATTGTGCCTTCTATAAAATTCTTTGTTAGAAAATCCAAATTTCATAAATTTATACTAATATTTTCAATTTTTTGTAAACAGTATTTTTTGGTTGAATTATTTAAATGATAAAAATTTAAATAAAGAAAAAATAATTTATAGTTACTTTAAATAGAAACTTAATTTTTTGAAAAAAATTTCTAAATTAAACTTTTCTGATATTGTTTTTTTTGCATTTTCTGAAATAATTTTTAATAACTTACTATCATCTATTAATTCATTTATTTTTTTAATCCAATTATTTAAGTTGTTTTCATAAACAAAAGATATATTATGATAATCTATAAACTCATCGTGATCCCAAAATCCTTGAGTATTAGATATTATTACCGGAATTCCAACAGACATTGCTTGAAAAGAAACGCTTTGACCCGACGGCTGGCTTCCTTCGTATAAAGGAATTATACAAATTTTTGAATTAGCATAATGTTTCAATAATTCATAATCACTCAAATACCCTTTACCCCATTCACCTTTTATTACATCAACATTTTTAATATTTAATTTATGCAAATCTTTGATATTTGTAATATATTTAAATTTTAAATTTGGTAAATGTTTTGGAAGTTGTTTTAATATCTCAGTATTTCTATTAGAGTCATTACCAACAAACAA